>Ga0206683_10002425_pt1 | contig 12572 bp, 19 predicted proteins | sample M280m12015metaG_FD_155483 | JGI IMG/M metagenome (GOLD analysis project Ga0206683, IMG submission 155483) | Ammonia-oxidizing marine archaeal communities from Monterey Bay, California, United States - M2 80m 12015 | ecosystem: Environmental > Aquatic > Marine > Intertidal zone | place: USA...
ATTAATACCGTTAGAATATTATCAGACTAATTGTGATTTAGTATTAGAGTCAACTATTGACACTCTTTTTATTACAGAAAAGACATGGAAGCCTATAGTATTTAAAAAACCATTCTTAGTTTGGGGCAGTCAAGGACTTCACGCTAAGTTAAAAGATCTTGGTTTTGAATTATATGATGAGTTATTTGATTATAGTTTCGACGGCGGAGTGTTTGATCCTAATTGGAGGCGCCTAGGTAGATTGTGTGAATCAATAAAACCTTATATGCAAATGGAGCCTGATACATTTAAGAAGAAGATTAAAACAGTTAAAGATAAAATAGAATTTAATTATAAACATTATTGCGAGTTATTTGATGTGGAGACACGTAACAGAGTTCGAAGATAAGATAGCAGAGTATGCTGGTTCTAAATATGCTGTTGCAATGGATAGTTGCACCAATGCTATATTCATGTGTGCTAGATATCTTAGAAAAAGACAAATGTGGAAAAAGGTAAGGATAGATTTACCTAAACAGATATATGTAAGTGTTCCACAAATGCTATGGCATCTAGGATATTGGCTTCACTTTGAAGATATAAAATGGAAGGGATATTATCCAATAAAGCCGTTGAATATAGTAGATTCAGCATGTCGATTTACTAAGGATATGTATATACCTAATACCTATTATTGTATAAGCTTTCACCATAGGAAGATATTATCAACAGTAAGAGGTGGTATGGTATTAACAGATGATAAGGATTTTGTTGACTGGTTAAGGCCTCGAATCTATATGGGTAGGAATAAAGATGTTATGTCTAAAGATGATAATGTATCTATAGTTGATGCTTATAATATGTATATGCCACCAGAGGTAGCAATGGAAGGGTTACTTAAATTTAGAGAGCTACCCATGGATAACCAGGATTGCGGTGACAGTAATATGTATCAGGATATAAGTGGATTAAATTGGACAAGAACTATATACGATGATTGATATATATGGAGATAGTTTTGCGGATCCTAATTGGGATTCAGAAGACTCATTTGTATGGCATAAAAGATTAGGAGAAGTAAATAATTTTGCTAAATCCGGAGTAGGTCCACATTATTCATTTAAAGAATTATATAAACGTTATAAGAATTATACAAAAGATGATCATGTAATTTTTATTATATCTGATCAAGATAGGATAAATTTTCATGTTCCAGATGAATATAAAAACCAAGGAATCCGACCAGAAGATATTTTTTGGGATGCTGGTAAAGCCCGGATTACACAAATGCCGGCTAAACACTGTGCTGCTGCAATTCGTACCTCAGAGTGGTATGCTTTGTATAAATCTCATATGGAGTACACTTGTAAAACGTTTAAAGCTGAAATAGATAATATGACCGCAAAATGCGAATCTTTACTCTATATGATATCTAGAATTCAACAATGTAAAGTAACAGTATTTTTATTTAATACTAATGCTTCATATATGGGTGATAGGTTAAATGATGATTTATTTTATTTGCATAACTATAGCCTATTGAGTGCTAGTAATGAAGAATTTATTAATTTTAAAGAAAATAGGTTTCCAAGACGAGAATTAAGACAGAATCATTTCTCAAAAGAAAATCATGACATAATGGAAGAAATTATTCAGACAAGAACTTTTAAACCATTCAAGAAAAACTTTGTAGATCCAGCACCGTTTGAGCAAGACGAAGAAATCTTTATATATGAATGAAAATGATATTTTGTGATATACCTAAGATAGAAGAAGCTCAGGGATTTCCTGGAGTTATTACAGAAGACTCAAAAAAGCAATTTAAATCTCTTCCTAAAAATAGTGATATTTGCATAATAGATAGATCTGAGGTTGAAAGATTATGGCCTTTAAATCCTTTGGAAGCCACAACTGTACATGATTTAAATGATGCATTATCCGAACACTCTGGTAAAATATATTATCTTTGTGCTGATTTAAATATAAAAGAAAGAATATCAAAAACTGATTATAAATTTATACCACTAGTTCATCCATATTGTTTTCGTCCTAATATTAGTAATGCTTTACAATATGAAATAAAAACAGAATATACACATAACTTTATAAATTTAACCAGTGCTCCTAAAGCATTTAGAATAGTACTTTTAGAAAAATACTACAAACATCCTAAATTTGAATACTCATTAAATCCGTTCTTTCATGGAAAACAGTTTAAACAGGTAACTATAAAACATCCTTTGCAATGGAATCATGATTATATTCAAAATATTTCACCCTATCATTTTATATTGACAGATGTTCCTGTAAGAGAGTTGACCGAGTTCTCTGAAAATTGGAAACCAGGGATGTTAGATAAGTCATACTTTGATGATTATCTACCTAAAGAAGCATATAATTGTTGTTGTGATGTTGTTACTGAATCTTACGTCGCATATGATTCTATATTATTTACTGAGAAAATATTCAAAGAAATATTATTTAAGAGACCTTTCATAGCTCTGGGAGCAAGGAATCAAAATCATATAATGGAGGAATTAGGATTTAAGCTATATGATGAAATATTTGATTATAGCTTTGATAAAGCTAACACTCTTCAAGGGAGATTTGAAGGATTTTGTAATCAAATAGACCGCTACATTGATGAAGAGGTTGAAGAGTTTTCAGAAAAGTTATCTGTATTGTCAGATAAAATTGAGTATAATAAAGATTTACTTGTGAGAAGGTATAATGAATATGAAGACTGGTTTAGGGTGATAGGCTTATGTCATGCAAGTGATGATATATTTGTTGAATCTTTAGAATTAGATAATCTATTTAAAAAAGTGTTAAATGATAGCGTTAAACCTAGATAATTTCTTTTTTGATGAATCAGAAATAGATGAATTATTAAAGGACTTAGATGATGATATTTTACTGTTTGATTTACCAGAGGGATCTAGATTTGATGGGGTATTTTCTAAAGTCCATGATATATTAGAAGATAATAATGTATGGTATCTTTGTTCTGATTTAAATATTAAAGAAAGATATAAGAAGTGGTGTATAGATAATAAAAAGCCTGAAATATACAATACCTTATATTTTCCTTTTACTGTCAGGGTAGATAGTATGCATTTTGTAAAGCAAGAAACCATTGATGAGTTAAATAGTTTTCAAAAAAATAAAAACTTTATACAATTAACAAGTCAACCTGCTCCTTATAGAATAGCAACGCTTAGTAATTATTATAAGCATTCAAATTATGAATATTCCCTAACACCTCAATTTCATTTTACAAAAGATGATGAGAATAGCTGGATAGATCGTGTGCATTCACGTTTATTTGATGAATTTGATATATTATCTAATACAAGAACACTTACAGAAATAGATATATCAGAAGAGTGGATAGAAGAAACTAAAGGTTACATAGGACCTAAAGAGCTAACCACTATTAACAATAAACTTTTTGATAAAGATGTATTTAATACTTTTCTTCCCAAAGAATGCTTTCAATCGAATTGTGATGTAGTAGTTGAAACATTTGTTGAAGGACCTATCTACTATACAGAAAAAACCTGGAAAGAAATATTATTTCAACGTCCTTTTATTTTGTTAGGTAATAAAGGAAGCAATCACAAATTAGAAGAATTGGGTTTCAAACTTTATAATGAAATATTTGATTATAGTTTTGATTTATTAGATAACCCTAAAGAAAGAATGAGAGGTTTCCATAGACAAATCGAAAGATATTTAGAAAGTGATATAGAAGTATTCACTAATAAGCTTAGAGACATAGAAGAGAAGCTTATATATAATAGGAGTAAATATATAAGTACTGTTGTAGATATAGAACAAAAGTTAGAATTTAAACCATACGAATTATATCACTATTTGTTTTTAAGTCCATTTTCAGAGAAAAGAGAATATCTTCCTAAACCTAAATTTGATATTATAAAAAACATTGCTAGATTTTGATTTCACTATATCAAGCTATTGTAATGCAGCTTGCCCTTCCTGTAAAAGATATGAAGATCATAATTTTATAGAATATAATCCTGATCAACCATTACATCCAGGACTAAAACAACTACATATGGATTTTGATACCTACAAGTCCATTATAGAAAGAGATATCGAACTGTTTAAAGATAAAAGGGTTACATTTGAGGGAGAATTAGGAGATGCTCTCGTTCACCCAAATATATTAAAATTTATAGATTATAGTACCGGCGTATTTAAAAGACTCAAAATAGTTACTAATGGAGGTCTTAGAACATCTAAATTTTTTAGTAATTTAGGAAATAAATATAATAACTTGGAGTTCCAATTCTCTATTGATGGATTAGATAATGAAAGCAATCAAAAATATAGAAGACGCGTCAACACACCGAAAGCATATGAGAACATGATTGCCTATAAACAAAGTAAATATGGTGATAGAATGTCATCCTGGCAGTATGTAATTTTTCAACATAATTGGTTTGAAATTCCGGAGATATTAGATATTGCAAAAAAGTATAAAATTATGATTGATATGAAAATCAATAGCCGACCTAAGTTCCGAATTGAAGAGAAATATATTCCAAACGTTATAGAGATGTATGAACAAAATAAGTTCGAAAGAAGCAGATTGATATTGGCAAATTAATGTTAGATACTGAAGATTGTATATTTAATTTCGAAATCACATCACATTGTAATGCAAAGTGTCCTAGTTGTTATAGAACTAAGTTTGATGAATACGTTCCTAAACCTTATAAGCATTTAAAAGCGGATGACTTCGAAGATATATTTTATAAGAATATAAGTTGGTTTAGAAATCATTCATATAGTAAGATACAGGCTAGATTTTGTGGGGAGATAGGCGACCCTTTAATGAATCCAGAATTAGATAGATTAACTTTTATAGCAGAGAATGTATTTGATTCAGTTGAAATATTTACTAACGGCGGCCTGCGCAATCCAAAGTGGTTAAAGGAGTTTTTAATTAAGCACAAAACAACTAATTTAGTATTTGGAATAGATGGCTTAACAGATGAAACCAATCAAATGTATAGAGTAAGTGTTAATACTGATTTAGCTTTTCGTAATATGAAAGAAGCTGTTAAACATGGACATACAAGATGGGAATATACTATTTTTAGTCATAATTATCATGAAGTATCAGATGTTATAAAATTAGGTAAAGAATTAGAAGTAGATTTGCTATGTAGATTTAATGGAAGACAATACAACAAATTAGATGATGAGTATTATGAACATTGTGAGAATCTCTTAAAAACTAATGAAATAAAGTACTATATATGCAAATAGAGTGTGGATTCTATAATTATAAGTTTAAGATATGGGATCAATATGAAATAGATATGGATATGAACTTATGGCCGTGCTGTCATATATATTTGCAGCATTTAGAATTTGGTAAAGTAGATGAATGTATCTCTCATATTGATAATAACTTAAGAACTAATACTATAGAAAATATACGCAATGAGTTTAGTAAAGTTTTAAATGAAGAAAATTGGAAAGATGATAAAACATGTCCACCCCGCTGTATAAAAATTTGCCAAAAGAAATAAACAAAACGGCTCGGAATTTGTCTGAAGATCATGAAGATTTAGTTTATTGTATAGGATGGCATGAAAATAAAGAATGGAAAGAGGTTGAAGTTGCATCTGATTTCTCCGTTTATCCCTGCTGTTCTCTCCACGCTGAGCATCAACTAAATGATACATACTTCGATAAAAAATTAGATAGCATGGACAAAGATTGGAATAATTTAAAGCATAATAAATTAAAAGATATTTTAGAAATATGGCATCAACATATAAAACCTGAATATTGGAAAGATGAAAAAACTTTACCAGGCTGTTGTAATCACATCTGTAGGATAAAAAATGATTAATGTAATAGAATATAACGCAGCATATTATCAGTTTAAGCTTATGTTTGAAGGATGTTTAGGACCTTTAGAAGATATCCATGAAAATCATGATTTAAAACCCTCGCCATATAATACAAAAGGTGGTATTCAAGACCCTGATGATAATACATTTTATGGTCTAATTGAAAAACTATTTAAAGAAGTAGTTCATCATGGCTGGGAATTTAAATTGAGGTGGAAAGAGTTTCAACAAAAAGTATTAAAACCTATTTTTGATGAGGAAAAGATTGTAGTCCAAGAGCTTCCCTCTATTAAGATATTTCCATCTGGACATGAATGGCTCTATGTAGAAAATCCTATAGAAATCGATGGAAGAAAAGTTAATCGACATTTAGATCAAGAGTCTCCCTTTTATCACCCTATATTTGAAACATCCTTTGTATTGCCTCTTACAGATATGGATAAAGATAACGGATTGTTTGTAGAGGATGAAATGTATACAAACAAATATGGAGAGATGTTATATTTTAACAATATTCATCATCATGGAGGGTATGTATATAATAGATCAAAAAATAGTAGAGTGACTTTAGATTTTAAAGCATTGCCCCATAGTAAGTATGACGTTAACATTTTAACAGATAAGCTTATTAAAAAAAGAGGTAAATTAGTTAAACAAAATGAATTTTATACAATAGGTAATTATTATACATTAATATGAATAAGATAATAATCTTTGGTGATAGCTTTGGGGATCCGAACTATAATAAGAAAAAGGCTACAGCTTGGTATGAGATGTTTAAAGGCTATGAAGTCACGAATCATTGCTTAGCTGGAACCGGTCCTCACTATTCTATTAAGAACTATTATGATTTTATAGAGAACGAACCCCACAAAGATGAGTATATAATTATATTCTTATTAAGCGGAGAAGATAGAATAGCATTTCCTAATGCAGATCCTCAACACATATCTCATATAAATTGGGATTTTGTAGCAGAACAAAGTTGGTTTGCTGATAACTCAAAACTCGTTAAGGAAAAAGAATATTATCATAAACATAGATTAGAAATAGATTATGTGTTTAAAACAATGAGAGATGAGTTATTGTGGAGCAACTATAAAAATTTATCAATGCTGTGGATGAATTCATTCTTATTTAACATTAAAACAATTACCTGTTTTATTTCGTATCCGCATGATTGTTATGGAACTACATTAAAAGAGATTTCGTTATTATTCAGATCACGATTGGCTTTAACGGATAATGATAACTTTTTACTGTACCCATATTCTTTATCAGATGTAGCTGAGGGAGAGGGCCAGGAAGAGACAGGGATGGAAGAAGAGGTTGACGATAGGAGAAATCATTTATCTCAATATAATCATGAAATATTATATAATAACTTAAATGCTTTTCTAAATAGGTCCAATAATTTTACAGATCATATAACAAAAGTTAGTAATAATGATTTTATCTACGAATAATGGTTGGGATCCTCTTAAAGGAGTAATCGTTGGAGATGTAACAGGTGCGAGGATCCCACCACTAAATCCTTCCATGAAAAACTTCATGTTTGCTAATCTAACTGATTCAGAGATAGTTAGCATATGTAAGCCGTGGATATATCCAGAACGTATTATAAAAGAAACCGAGGAAGATTTAGATCTGATAGCGAAGACATTAAACGATTTACATATCCGTGTATATAGACCTGAGAAGAAAGTGTATGGTTGGATGAATTATTGTCCACGTGATATATTCTTAGTGTTGAATGATACTATTATCGAAACACCATGTGTAATGAGTGAAAGAATTAACGAATCATTTGCTTATAGACATATATTAAATAATATTGATGATTATAGTAAGTGGATACAGGCACCCACCCCACAATACTTAGATATGTCATTTAGTTTTACCGACTTATCTAAGCCGACGTTACAAAATATAGAAATCATGTTCGATGCTCCTAATGTTGTTAGATTAGGCACAGATTTATTATATCAGGTGAGCAATAGTGGCAATGAAAAAGGATATGATTGGTTAAAACATACATTCCCTGAATATACTATACATCTAGCATATCAGTATTCAGGAGCTCATTTTGATAGTACAGTAATACCGTTAAGACCAGGCCTCGTATTATTAAACGGGCATAGATGTAGTAAAGACAACTATCCTGAAATATTTAAGAAGTGGGATAAGATATTCTTTACAGATATAATAGACCAACACTCTGAAAACAGTGCGATATCATCCAGTGCGATAGGATTAAATATTTTAAGTATTAATGAAAGAGTAGTTATTGTAGATAGAAATCAAACGCCACTAATGAAAGAGTTAAAAAAGTGGGGTATAGATTCAATACCATTACAACTACGACACGCAAAGACGTTAGGTGGCGGATTCCATTGTGTGACTCTGGACTTACATAGAGAAGGTAAATTAGAACAATATGACTTCTAATAAGAAACGTATTGCTTTTGTCGAGTTATCACATATATTTTCTAATCAGATCAAGTTGCCTTATTCTACGGGTTGTATCTGGAGTTATTGTGAGACCGATACAGAGATTACAAATAATTATTCTTTCGATGTTCATGATTGGATTTATGTGCTTGATGGTGAATTCGATATAGATAAGACTGCCCAACAATTAGCAGAATGTGATATTATAGGTGTTTCATATTTTGTATGGAATACTCATGTAAGTGATAAGCTGTGTGCTAAAGTAAGACGAATAAATCCTAAATGTGTAATCATATATGGTGGACTGGGCATACCCAAATATGGTCGGTGTGATAAATTTTTAGAAGACAGACCTTTCATTGATGTTATAGTACATTATGAAGGCGAGATAGTATTTAAGAATGTATTGAAAGCATTACATCGGAAGGAAGACTTAAAAACTGTTAAAGGAATTACGACTCCTTTCTTTACAACACCGTTAGATAGTAGAATAAAAGATATCTCTTCAATGCCTAGTCCTTATCTTGATGGGATGTTCGATGATCTTATAGCAATTAAAAAACACACATATGCATGGGAAAGTTTAATAGAATTAGAACGCGGTTGTCCATATACATGTACATTCTGTGAAGTGGGCGATAGGCATTGGACTAAAATATTTAAACAAGATTATAGTAAGTTAGTAAAAGAGATTGATTGGATATCAGATAAAAAGATAGAGTATCTCCATCTTATCGATAACAATTTCGGCATGTATAAGGAACATAAGATTATATCCGATTTGCTTATAGATAAACTTAAAACAGCCGGCTATCCTAATGCACTTAATATAACGTGGGCTAAGCATAAAAAACCATACTTATTTGATATAGCAGAAGACTTATGGAAGGCAGGCCTCAATAAAAGTGTTACGATCGCTCTACAGTCGATGAATTCACTTACATTAAAGGCGATCGAAAGAACTAATGAGAATACTAATCTAAAAGAGGTAGTAGGTTATTTAAAAAGTAGAGGCATGCCTGCTTATATAGAAACTATTCTTGGTCTACCAGAGGAATCATTAGATAGTTTTAAGGAGGGTCTCTATAGATTGATTGACGATGTGAATTATCATAATTATATTGGAATATATGTAATGGTTGCTCTTCCTAATACACCATTTGGAGATCCTGAATATCTTAAAAAATATGGTGTACAAATAAAGCAAACATCTCCCGCATTCTTTCATCATGAACATCCACCAGACCAATTATTAGAAGACGTTAACGATGTAGTAGTCGGCTCTAATAACATGTCGTTTGATGATTACTTAGAAGCAACAGGATGGAAGTGGTTTATGATATCTTTACATTTCTTAGGATGGCTTAGAATATTAGCTTTAGAATTAAAGAATAATCATAACATATCAATGAGAGAGTTTTATAATGGATTATTTGAATGGTTTACAAACAACGACAGATCATTATTGTATAGAGAGTATACAGTAACAATGAGACTATTAAAGAAGGTATTTGATAGAGAGATTCCATGGGGACGTAAAGTTCCAGGAGCTTCTAATATATATTGGGAATATGAAGAAGCAACAGCAATCCATATTGCTAAAGAGAAAGACCGTTTCTATGGAGAAGTAGGTGACTACTTAAAAGATGAATATGGCTTTGAATATTCAATAATTAATGATCAATACAATAAGATGAAAGACCCTTACGAAGTCTATAATGGCAACTTAGAAAAGTGGGCTCGCGAATGTATGTGGTGGGGTCGTCGCGCAGAGAGGTTTTTTGTATGACGGAATATCGGGTGAATAGTGTGGTTAATCACCCGACTAAATATAAGAAACTACTTGACATTAGCGACAAAATACTTTATAATAAAAGACAATTATTAGATTCGAAATGGCAAAACAAATAAATGAAACCTTGGTTTAATACATCATTAATTCTTATGCTCACAGTGATATGGGTTATAATAGGATGGCAATTACATAAAAGATTGAGTAACGTAGAGTTGATGCTAAAAATCAAAGGCATAGAAGAAATCAACAGAATACAGCTACAGGATAGGGGTGAGGAATGTTGTATCAGATGGGGAAAGTAAGTATGATAAAAATAATATTAGTTAGTATAGTATTTCTTATTTGGGTAGGTAGTTACATTGCTCAAGTAAAGGCACAAGATAACATAACTCAAAAATATAACGGGAATTTCCCAACACAACAGGTTAGAGAACTATGGATGTTATGTAGTCAGACATTTATGAATAAACATCCAATGCTGCCACAAGAATTACGATGGTTAGTATGTGATTGTTATACGGATGTTATAAGAAGAGATCACACTCCAGAAACAGCAAGTAATTTGGAACCAATAGCTCAAAAAGATTTAACAGTAACGCTGATCCAAGAATGTAATGGATTATTACCCAATCATGATATAGAGACATAATAATGAATAAACTATTTGAAGAGTATGGTATAAAAGAGTGTAAGCTGATTTATCTTACATTACACAAATCAGCAAGCGACAATTGGGATATAATAGATTTAGAGTTCTTTAATGATTTACAAAACTATCTTCAATCAGAAGCCGAGAAGATTGGTATTGAACCTCTCGATCATGACGCTTGGATAAGCTGGTTAAATAATCCATTCACATAGGAAACAATATGAAGAAAACTAGACATCCAGGCAATGAAGGAACAGTCGCGTTTTGGTTATGGATGAAAGCTCTTTACAAAGACGTCGATTGAAAACATGGTTTCGACAACACGATGATGCAGATGATCCGCATTGGGGAAAAGAACAACCAAGAGATAAAATGACGTTGTTCTGGTATAGATATCTGGGAAAAGAACCATGGTATACGTGGAGACAATGGTTAATAATGGAGCTGATGTTCAATCCCTTTTGGTGGATAATAATAGGAATAACAATTACCATTTTTGTGTACGCAAATTAATGATTATCGATACTACAAAATATAAAGAAGCTATCCCAGCATTACGAGAAGCATTAGAGATGCAGTTCAGACATCAATTCTATAAAGATCCCAAATTCCCCTTTTTACAATCAATAGGTATTAAAGACGTATTCCAATCATTCGGATCAGAAGAGTTCGGAGATATAGGAACACTTCGTTTATATTATAAAGACGGTGGATGGAAATCCCAATGGTTTGAATCCCATGAAGACGCGCTCGAGATAGTTAATAATCTCTACACATATTTCAGAGTCGACAAAGTATACGAAATCTTCGCGAAAGTCCAATACGATCTCTTTAAGAAACAACGGGGAAAACAAGAAACCGAGGAAGAGGAGGATCTCTCCTGTCCTGTAGAATTACTTAACTAATATGAGTATTGCTTCACGTGCTTGCACGCCTTTCGCGTCACTCAACAACCAACTACAACAACTCAACAAAGAACTAGCCCAGTGTGATATCATGTCAGACCGTATAATAGTACGTGAAGACATCAGACTCATCAAACAACAACTTCAGCAATTAGCTCAGAATAAATCAATGACCCAAATCAAAATACATTACAGATATAGAGACCGAGCAAAGCCTGCTTTGTGTAGAAAATACAACAGCGAAGACAGCGCACGGCAGTGGCTTTCAGAAATGAACAGCAAACCTCAGTATATACTAGAACGTGTGGAAGGACTCGAAGTCGAAGGCCTGATCCCAAACACATTCTAATCAATCCCAACAATCAACTAAAAATGATACAGATTATATACATGAAAGCTCTAGTGATAAAGTATCTAGGAGTAACTGTGTGGAAAATCATAGAAGCAGCAGTATATGGTATGGCATTAAGTGCACTAATAACAAGTATAATATTTTCGTGTAACATCCTCTAGAGAACAACTGTGGGATATGACTTTGTAGCACTGTTTATATGGAAATATTTACTGCATATCATAGTAGTATATCATGTAATAGATAAGACTAACATAACATCTATCTTCTAACCCACGGAATCCGACCCCGTTTATAAACGGTTAATTAATATGGTTTTCCTGTGTTAGAAGGCGCGTATACAGCGATATATCAGGGGTTAATGCTCAGTTAATAGTAGATACAGCCGTTTGCAGAGGTGTAGTAGTGTATAAGTAAGGACCATACAGAGAGAATGTACAGTATACAACAGAGAAGAAGCAGTAGAAGAAATGGTGGAGGTTGTATGGATCTAAACGAGCTCTCGCGAATCGCAACAACTTTTTTTGAAACGATATATTTTTTATCAGCC
>Ga0206683_10002426_pt1 | contig 12570 bp, 12 predicted proteins | sample M280m12015metaG_FD_155483 | JGI IMG/M metagenome (GOLD analysis project Ga0206683, IMG submission 155483) | Ammonia-oxidizing marine archaeal communities from Monterey Bay, California, United States - M2 80m 12015 | ecosystem: Environmental > Aquatic > Marine > Intertidal zone | place: USA...
CGCTCGAGGAGCGCCATTTGCTATTTCTCCTAGGAGATACCTTTGACCACCAGTTGCGACCCGGCACATTCCTTGGTCAATTCGGTCGATCTCATCGAGTCCCTTCGTCGTGGCCCTTTACCAATTAAGTCGAATGTCGAACCGCGAACGAATTCGTTGGTCAAGCCCGTCTTCAAAGAAACAACCCGGGTGTTCCTCTAGAATCCGTTCCACTTCGCTGCGAGCCGCGTCTAGTTGCGTGGGACGCCCAGCTTGCTCCCAGAGTTTGAAGTCTGTTCGATCAGCCACGCTCGGATAGACGAAGTCCGTGGTCATCCTCTTGAGTGTGTCGGATTCACCTAGGAAATGTCCGGCCCCTGCAACGACTTCCTGAATCATTAACGAATCGATTTCTTGAGTCTTCACGGGACGCAAGGAGCTCATGACGGCACCGAGCATGTCGTTGTCAACGACGTAGCTTTCGAATGAGGCAGCCATAAGTGCGGCCTGCATCCCGCAAGCTTGTGTGACCAGATTGCTTCCCGCCTGGGCGGCCAACGTTACGGTTAAAGCCTTCTCTGCTCCACTTTGGACATCGGATGTTTTAGCGTCGCTGGCCCCAGCAATCGACCTATTGGGCAGGCCCAGCGATCGAGCAACTTGTGTCGCCGCGGCCATCGCCAATGCTTGTTCGCCACCGCCGCCACTCATACCTCCGGTACGTAAGTCGACGATCATCGGCTCAGGTCCACAAATTACCTTGGCTGAAGGATTTACAAGCCTACCGACGACCATTCCCGCCAATGCTTCTGCCATGGCCTGGCTGATCGCAGCAGCAATTCCAGCTGGAGACGAAGCGCCGACTTGGCCAAACACATTTGCATGCGCGGGTATTCCCAATTGCGCTGCAACGCGGAGCACCTCCATTGCATGTTCACTCATCCGCAAGGGCGGTGTGACGTGGTTGACGTTAAATGAGAGAAATGGGCGTTGAAGAAACATTTCTTGAGATCCCGCTATCTCGAAACACAGTTCCGCGACCTCTGCTGCTGTCGCGCCGTTTGTGGCGCTAGTGGCGACATGTTTCCTCGTTGCCGCTAGGCATGCGTAGGCAGTATTTATGTCAAGTGTTTCCTCATCGGGCATGTCTCCTGCGACAAGAGGTCGGCTCAGAAAGTGGATATGTTGCAAACCTTCAACGAGCCTGGCTACATCGTAAAGATCTCGAAGGGTTGAGGGACGGTACTGGCCGTTGTCAATGTCGATAATCATCGGTGCCGCACCTCCCGTTCCTAGATGGACACGGTGTGCGGAGAGATCTAAGTCGTACTTGGGGTCTCTACCGCAAAGGACGAAACCTGATGGCGCCTGCTCGACCAAAGATTGGACCAGTTCGCGCGGGTACAGCAGCCTCCCGTTGACCACCTGTCCGCCAGCCTCGACGACAAGGTCATTTACAAAATCGGGTGCTTCGCTCACACCCACCGTTTCCAACAGGGTGTAGGTTCCCTCAACTATTTCGGTGACCTGTTGCATGGTAAGGGGCTGATAGCGGCCCCCCGTGAGGCCTGGAGGAACCGGGTTCGGCGACGTTTCGCGCCTTGTTTCTGCTGCTGTGCGTCCCCGCCGTCTGCGGTCGGGTCGAGTCATCACGCCCCCCGACGCCGTCGGACTACCAGTGTGGAGAAACCGATTCTATGTTGAGTTGCCCGGCAAGTCCCGCACTGCGATGCACCGCTGCGTCTCTCCACTCCTGAGATGAGCTCATGGCGAGCAGTGCCGCCCGATTCGGATATTTTGCTATTGCGACTTCGTCCCATAGTTCTTCTACTTGCCCAAGGGCCAAGAAAGTGACATCGGCGTGAAAAACTATTTCCCCTCCAAATTCGCCTATCAACTTTGAGACAGCTCGCCCGTACAGTTGATAGGCCTCCCGTCCGGAGAGTTCGCTTCGCCGGTCATCTTCGTATTGCGCACGATCTTTAAATTTCAGCAAATTCACCATGTAGATCGGTCCTTCAGGGCCGGGTTGCATCATCTCCTGTATGCGTTCTGCGCTAGTTGGCAGTACTTCATTAGTGACTTCCATCATCACTCCTCATTTTCGTAACTCGTTGTCGGTCCGTCTAAGAACAACGGTCTTGCCCCTTCACACCAAGTAACACCGGTTTCGGTTCGTTCATTGACGAGACATTTCGGCCTTAGCGGTTGTCTGCGTCTCGGTGGCCGTTCTTTTACCTAGTTCAATAACGAGTTCATGTAGCTCGCCCGTGAATTCATATGGTGCTGTGTATCTCGCTGAGACAGCTGAACCATGGTCTCGGCCGACGCTCGCTCCAATCGAGCTAATCATTCTCATCATGAATGGCAATTCGATCGTCCCACAGACGGTTTCATTCACGGCAAGGTCGATTCGTCCAGTCGTGGAACTCGTACGCGCAACCTTGACGCACAACACACTTTCACCCGGCGGCACCGTGATTTCCGATTCAACAATCGAGTGGTCGTTGAAGGCGTTGTAGTCGACTACCAAACGAGAGTTTTGAACAAACACCGTTAACCCCGAGTTTTCATTACCTGTCGCGTAGATCACACCTTCGTCGTTTTCTCCACAGTTGATCCGCGCAGTCATGTCCCATAGTCGGCCCGAAGGCGATGGTGCGGCCTGAGATGGTATCGGAGACATCGGTGGCTGATAGCGGTAGCGCCGATGAGTGGGGTGTGGTGAGTGATCATCAAGACGTGAACCAAAGAGTTCGATCGTGCGGTCGTCTAGTGGAAGTACTCCATGGATTTCTGCTTCTCCCCACCAGCGGTTGATTAATGATTCGAGCTGGTCTGGTTCTGTGTCTGCGAGGTCATTACATTCAGATTGGTCTTCAGAGAGGTTGTATAACTCCCAACGGTCGTCCTCGAATGGCTGTCCTTTGATGTGCCGCGTTACTGCCTTCCACCATGTCCCGTTCTCTTGCGCGATGAGGGCTCGAGAACCGAATTGTTCGAAGTACTGAAGCGTGTTGGTTGCTGGAGCATCAGCAGCGTTGAGGATTGAAGCGAACGACGAGCCGGTGATGGGCAGTTGTTCGAACCCGTTGTAAGTATCGGGTGCGGCGATCCCTAGAAGTTCGTAAATAGTTGGTGTTATATCTGAGACGTTCACGAATTGCTTACGCAATGTCCCGTCTTGTTCGTGATCGATGCCGGCAGGCCAATGAAAGATCAGTGGAACGTGTACGCCACCTTCGTGAGTATTTTGCTTGTACCACTTGAATGGGGCATTGCCGCACTGGGCCCAACCCCATGGGTAGTTGGTATGGCTGTGAGGTCCACCGATTTCTTCAACCTGGTCGATGAGGTCTTCAGGAGAGTCGAAAACACCGTTGAAGAATTTCATTTCGTGCATTACACCGAACGGGCCGCCTTCTTGTGAAGCTCCGTTATCGGCGAGGAAGACAAAAATCGTGTTATCTAATTGACCCATTGAGCGGAGTCCGTCAACAAAGACACCTATTTGGTCGTCAGTGTGGTCAAGAAATGCGGCGAAAGCTTCTTGGAGTCGGCAGGCAAATTCACGGTGAGCGGACGGTAGCTCTTCCCAAGGTTCGACCCCGGGGTTCCTGGGTGCAAGTTGCGTGCTTGGCGAGGTGACCCCAAGTTCAAGTTGTCGTTCGTACCAACGTTGTCGAACGACATCCCATCCTTCGTCGTATCGACCTCGATACTTCCTGAGGTAATACTCGGGCGCCTGATGGGGGGCGTGCGTCGCTCCGAACGGCAGATAGGCGAAGAAGGGACGATCCGGACGCACCCCTTTGCTGTCATTGATCATTCGCAACAACTGCTGGACGAGGTCTTCGCTGAGGTGATATCCGTCCGCCGGAGTAGCTGGTGGTTCGATGTGGTGGTTGTCCACCACTAACTCGGGATAGAACTGGTCGGTCTCTCCTTCAAGAAACCCATAAAACCGATCGAATCCTCTTGCAAGGGGCCATTGATCGAAAGGACCGGCTGACGAGATGTCATTGGTTGGGGCCAGGTGCCACTTTCCGGCACAGAAAGTCGCATACCCCTGAGCTTTGAGTACTTCTGCCATCGTCGCGGCGTGGTTGGAAATGTGTCCAAGTTGATGCGGAAAGCCGGTTTCGTGATTGGACACGGACCGCATACCAACGCGGTGTTGGGATCTACCGGTGAGAAGAGAGGCCCTCGTCGGTGAACACAATGGTGTGACGTGAAAATTGGTGAACTGCAGCCCGTTGTTGGCAAGAGCGTCGATATTGGGTGTGTCAATGTCGGATCCGTAACAGCCGAGCTGAGAGAATCCCGTATCGTCCATCAAAACTAGAACCACATTGGGTGCATCGTCACCTGGGTGTGGTCGAACCGGGAAGTGCGGTTCGGACTCGTCAAGAGTTCGACCTATACGACCTTTGAACGTCGGGAGGGGATCGGGCGTCACGGTTCTTCCTTTACGTTGAAAAGGCGGTCAAGTCGTCGCCGAGAATTACGTCGCCGTCGAAATGCTTACGTGCTAGCGCTACCCATTCGGGGTACTGGTCTTTTGATGGGGCCGGCACCATGTGAGTTAACACAAGTTTTTTGACGCCTACACGAGCCGCTGTTTGTGCCGCCTGTTCAACGTCCGAGTGGTAGTCAAGTATGTCCTGGAGCATGGGGTTGGGGCTGAGTTCGACAAGATCTCTGCGGATAACAGTTTGGACGTATGCGTCTGCCGATGCCGCCAGATCATCTACTCCTTCGCAGGGGATGGTGTCGCCAACCAGGGCAACAGACGCGGACTCATGTTCGATTCGGTACCCGAGAGTCGGTCGCACTGGAGCATGCACCGTTGCGGCTGTGCTCACGAAGACATCGTCGAGTTCGAAACTTTCGCCTGGCTCAAGCTCAACCACGTTTACGTTTGGGCCGCGCGTAAGTGCGTCATGATGTTCAATTCGGTAACCAATATCAGCCTCAAACGCGTGTATTTGTCGAGTTACAAATTCCTTTATCCCAGGCGGTCCGTAGATAGCGAGTGGCGCATTTCCTCGACTCATGATCCAGTGACTCGTGATCACGTCGCCGAGGTCGCAAATATGATCACTGTGTAGATGAGTGATAAGCACCGCACGCAGGAACAACGGGAGCGTCTCGGCTCCCGCCATCCTCATCACCACTCCCCTACCGGCATCAACAAGAATGTGGGTGTCATTGGCTTTCACAAGCGTCGATGGGCCTGCACGATTTGCATCCGGTAAGGGTGATCCGGTGCCAGTAAGGATGACTTCCATAAATTAAAGGTACTTTCCGTGCTGCTGTTTCAAAGCACATGTTGCTCGCTGACGCAGGCGTTGACGGTACAACCAAGTCTTCAGGTCAAAAATAGTTCTTGACGCTTCGCGTGACACCGCGACTGCGTGCTGACGCAAATAGTCCCTTATTGCCACCAGTTTTCCATGAACTGCGTCCCGTCTTGTCGCGAAAAATGGAAGCAACTCGTCGTGTCTGAATGCCGACCATCCGTTATGGAGATGTCCGTGTGGTTCTGAGCGTGGTAGCAGCACGACCTTCGATCCGAGCTCCCTGTTCTGCTAAGTGATGGCTCATGTCAACCCATAGGGCTCGAAGCCGGTAATGAGGCACCACAGGAAACAGGTGGTGCAACAAATGGTGATCGTGCCCGCGAATCAGAAATGTCGAACCGATGAAGGTAAATATGCGCGTGTCGCGATATCGGCCCGTCTCACTGTGTGGGTGATGCGGGAGCCACCCAAACACGAGCGACAGCCAGAAGCGACCTATCCACGCCGGAAGGTACCAAAGCAACCAAACTGTTTCCGCGTACCCCAGTGCAGAACCAACAATCAAGACCGCAAGGTGGCTGAGCACCACAGGTTTCGCTGCCGTTCCCGCTTCAGGACCCCGAAGTTGTGCCATTTGAGCGAGCCTCGAGGCTAAGCCTCTGGGTAGAAGGCGACGTAGCGCGGGTACCGCAGCCATTACTGGACCAAGCGGATACAAGATGAGCCCGACGATTACTCGAAAAACTAAGTCTCTAGGTGAGCCTTTGGAATTAAGCAGATCGGGATCTGTTTCGCCATTGGTCTGCGTATGGTGCTTGAGGTGGGTGATCCTGTGTGCGCTAAACGACTCACACAGCAGCCACCCTGCTAGGGCTCCGACCGATCGGTCAACCCACCTTAAACCTGGACGGCCTGCAGACAGCGTCTTGTGCACCGATTCGTGCATAGGCATGTAACAAGCTTGCAAACACACCACCGCTAGGGGAATAGCAGCCCACAGCGGAATGAGTCCGGCAGCGCGCAATACCACGATTGAGGTCCAACCCAGCACGCACCAGGTGATGTTGAAAATACTGCGCCAACCGATTGACCCTACGTACGGTTCGACAAGAGACCGTTCGTACAAGAGGCGGTCCGTTCCGGTGCGTGGTTCCATATCTCCCCTGTCTCGCCCTGCAGCTTTAGGTCGAGCCTCAGCAAGGTTACAACCGCCTCAACACCCACGGTAACAACGGCGTTATGTCGACGGCTTCGAAACGGACGCAGATTTCATCTGCTTTGGCGAACCATCGAGAACTCATCCTTTGAGGCAAGTAGCTTCAATATCAGGATGGAATCCACTTAACCTAGAGATTTGGACATAACCCATGCTCGGACTTGAAGATGTGACGCAATTTCTGGCTAGCGAAACGGGATTAGCCACAATCAGTACCACCCAAATGGATGGTCGAGTACTTTCCAGCATCGCTAATTGCGGTGTCGTCCAAAATCCACTTACAGGCGCTGATTGCGTTGCTCTGGTTTCTACCGGAAGAGCAGCGCGACTTGATCATGTCCGGCGCGGCTCGGAGGTGACCATCGCTGTGCGTCGTGGGTGGATTTGGCTCGCGGTAACTGGCAAGGCAGACCTCATCGGACCATCCGACCCTGCATCTGGCATTGATGCCGAAGCTCTCAGGTTGCTCCTTCGTGAAATTTATGAGGCTGCCGGCGGCAAACACGATGATTTCGATGAGTATGACAGACAGATGATCAAAGATGGCCGGACTGCCGTGCTAGTCGATCCGGCACGCATCATCGGTAACCAACCGGCCGCGTGAACGCCGCGTGAACGAACCCCATAAGTCGAAGATCTCATGGAATAAACCTTTCAGCCTGGTTCGAACGCAGGCTTAACAACTAAATTTCTTTTTTCGTTGAGAGGGAGAAGGAGAAATTCTCCGAACTCTTCGTAGAACACTCGTGAAGAGCGCCCAAAACTCAACCGGAACGACTCTTCCCACCCCACGTTTGCCAGTTGCTCGAAATAACCGCTTATACGCTCCAGCGAATCTGGGCCGGCAAAACTCAAAAGTTGCAACACAGCCACGCGTCCCGCGGGACATTGCCAAGCCCCACCCATTTCTTCTGCCCACACTTGGCTGGCTGGGGTAGTGCAATTGGCTAACACCTCTGATGGCAGCACGTTGATAGCTGTCGCAAATTCGTTGTGGGTTTGTGTAACCCATTCGGAATAGATCGACACAAAGTCGGCATTGCTGACATGGTCCGCTATTAGGGCAGCCACATAGTCTGCTAGCCCCTCTCGAAGCCAAATTGGTCCATCTAATGGCACTACCGCTGGTCCCTCGACTGACGCGTCTATATTCGCCGTGTGCGCCAACCCGTAAACGTGGAACCACTCGTGAGCGGCGACAAGCCAATACGAAACGTCCGGATCGATGTGTAAATTTTCAGTCGGCCACACTATTTCAAACATCACTGGGTCTCGATCCACCATCGACATTCCAATTCCTTGACTGATCATCGGTTCTTGGAGATCTTCGATGCACCACGGTGATTCCGAACTCAAGTAAGCGCACCTGTGTTCGGCTACTTCCTGATGTTGGGACTGAAACCTGTGCCACACCGCGACCAGGATCTCTGCAGTACCGCTAAGCGCTGTGTCGGGCAAGGGTAAGAGCTCTGCTGCTTCAAAAATAGACATCACCACGTCTTCAAAAAGGTGTTGTTGAGTGCCTGGATAGGCAACGAAATAAAAGGCCGCCGTTCCGGAGCTACTACGGCAGCGACGTGTAATCGAACCTATGGGAGGCTCGCCTTCAGGTCGGTTCGCATCGTCGAGAGGAGCGCACAACTCAAATTGTTTTTCGACGTCTCCTGTTGTTGTTTGAGTTGAGCTCGAAGAGGTCGTGGCTCCGGGCAAGACTGTTGTTGTGGGCGCCTCCGACAGCCCAGCTTTGAGAGTGTCGGGCGACAGCGAGTCATCATCGGGCTCCACAAGTTCTGGCGCGTCCCCTGTTTCAGGCTTCAATTCGGAAGAAGTTGTTGATGCGACACTCCCCACTGAACCAGAACAGGAGAGCGTTAATACGCCGACTGCGACGAACTTCAGAACGACCCGCACAAAAGCGCCTCCCTGTTTCACGTTACTCGGGGCCGCCCGCTCGCTATCTTCAGGAATCTTCTTAGAACGATGAAGATGAATGGACCAATGAGTAAACGCTATTTCGTACAAATATCAACTGACCCTGACGTCGATCCGCTCAATTGTGCTGTTCACATGGCCTGTCCTACTCAAGCTCTCACCGATGGGTATTTCGTGCACGTTTTCTTTACCTCCCACTCAATGAAGGTCCTGCAAGTCGCGTATGTTGACGCCCAGGACGAAAAGGCCTCACAGCCACCCGGACAATGTTCGGCAATGACGCACACGCTGATTGATGGAGCTGAAGGAATCTATTGTTCCACTGGGTCACAAAGTGCAATCGGCGTGACTCCGGACAACGCTCACAAAGTTCTCGCCGGTGGCTGCAAACTCAACTGAAGTCGCCCTCCGGGGGTCGTTGCTCTTAGCAGTGAAGCCGATGTAGTTCCCACGTATTAAAGCTGGGAAGGTTTCGGCCCGCACCTTTTCAAGGTTCGTTAGATCAGAAATGTCAGATTACGTTGGCCTATCTCTGCAGTTACCAACTCGACCCATTTGGCCGACATCTGCAAAGTTCCCTCAACTCGACGGAGGCGATACTGCGCGTGGCCTGGCCAGACCCGCAATTCCCCGGTTGATTGCGCCGCGATCTCATAAATAACAAAATTAGCTTTCGTTGAAATTTCGTCATCGCCAAGGTCAGAGGCCTCGATGTTTGAGATTATTCGACGCATCGGGGAGAACGGCAGCTGGGACAGTCGTTTCCCTGTTTTGAGTTGGCGTATCCGAGTCGCTACGCGCGTTCGATTGTCGTTCAGGTAAGACAGTTGCTCTGAAGGGTCACCCACAATTCGCCCTGCCGGAACCCAGTAGTGGAAGTCCTCCGTGAGGAGCGCTTCCCACTCATCAAGTTGGAACTCATCAGCTAGCCGCGCCTCGCGATACAAAAACGCCTCAACTTCCGCGTGTACATCGGCGGCGATCACATCGACACGCTCCTGGTCATAACTTCGAGGTAGCGGCGCCAGAAACCACGATTTGTAGTCTCATCTGAGGCGTCGCTTGATCGAGTACCCGTTTCGTCGACTTCTTCTCGGTGAAGACCCCGACTGAGGTCAATCCAACCGCGGTTTTCTTTTGCCCACGATCGATGGGTTCCCGAGATCCCTGACTGGATGCGCTCCGCTGTGATTGCATCGTCACTAGTGATAAACGATGCTGGCCCAACCGCTGCCTCAGTCTGACGCAAAAGTCGTTGATTGAAATCTTTTTCTACACCTTCGAATTGAACAGAGGTGTGCCGGTGGATCATCTCACCCGGTCCAACAGGTTCCACAATGGCGATAACTAACTCACCCAGAAAAAGGTTCGGAAATAAGAACGCATGGGGAGGCCCCTCCCACAGCATTTCCTCGGCTGATTCGACTCCAACTCGCGTAGCTAACGCTTCGTAGTACTCCTGGACCTTGTCTCGGGTAACCCCGAGCCATGAAAGCTCCTTTTTGTAGCTTGGACGCCAGTCAAGTTCAATATGGCCGTTGCCGTAATCAACCGCCCTTGAACTACTGACTGCATCGCCGCCCACCGCCACCTCGTCGTAATACGTGTCCGTAGCAGCCGACATTGAGGCGTGCACGAAGCCAACGTGATAGCCGTCGCTGTCGCTTTCGGGCCACAACTTCCAGTTGGATTGAACCCGATGGGCGATCCAACCCTTCGACAAATCGATTCTGCCAGTCGGACTGAGGTCGCAAAGTCGGTCTATCAACTCATACCCTGCGTCCCCCAAGTGCTCGACCAGAGGGCCCGCTGATCCGTCAAGATTGACGAACACGAAGCCACGGTAACTGTCTATTTGCCCTGCCCGGTCCAACCCAAGTTGTTCCTTTGGATTGGTGTAGCCATCAGGAAATGGGACCGCCCGTACCGCGCCATCGAGACCGAAACGCCAGTTGTGGTAGGTGCACTGAAAGAATGAATTATTTCCTTGATGTTCCCAACAAAGAGTAGTTCCGCGATGGGCACACCTATTGGCTAAGACATTGATCGAATCATCGTGTTCGCGAACCATGATCACGGACTCGTTTCCCAGTTGACGCGTTACCCAATCGCCTTGGAGTTTTATTTCTGACTCGTGCCCAACAAAAACCCATCCTCGGATAAAGATCCGATCCATTTCTTCCGCAAAGGCGTCGGGATCATGCAACAGGCTGGCGTGGATACGGTCGCCCTGGACAAGCTGTGCGTAATCAATCCCCATAAACCTGAACATTATTCGCTCTCCGGAGAACAAACCCCACGTTTTCAAGGCTTTACGGATTATGAACGTGAAAGACGCACAGCAAATGCGGGGAGCGCTGATCTGCTTTCGGGCAACGAGTTACGATCGTGGCTATGCCGCCGTTGCGAGTAGTCGCCTTACACGAAGCAGGTCACGCCGTTGTCGGTGAGGTTGGCGAAGTTCAATGCACCAGCTTGACGATCGCCCCTGACAGGCAAGAGGGAACAGAGGGTTGCGTTGAGTGGTCTGGCCTTCCTGAAATAGTTCATATGCAGAGGCTTGAATCAACCTTCGTGCCAGGTGATTCAGAGTGGGATGAACTGAAGAGTTTCGTCGACGCGAGAATCAAGTCGTCGTTGGCTGGTGCTTTGACTGAACAACGAATCACTGGCCACTTCAACTGGGAGGGTGCACGACATGACTTCAACGAGATTGGCCAACTCATTGGTTGCGTCTATGCCTGCGAAGGACCCGACTACGACGAGGCGCTGTGCCCCGTGATGCTTCGTGATCCGCAGATGGGCGTCGAGCTTGAAGATTGGTCACAGGTTGCCCTCCGTGCCCGCGAGTTATGGGGCGACGAAGTCGAAGCCATTTTGGATGAGCACTGGGATTGGGTCGAAGCGGTCGCCTATCGGGCCATGTGGAAGAAGAAGATCACCGGTGATCAGGTTCGAGCGGCGCGACCCTCCACAAAAACAACGATGACTCTTACAGAAGTCCGCGAAGCGGAATAACCAGACACCAAGACCAGGTGGTGTTAGTAAGTCGCCGGGAGACACTGATGGAGACATTCAAAGTCGAAGGCGGGCAACTCGAACTGCGGGTACGGGGAAACGGCTCGCCACTTGTTCTGGTACATGGATCGGTCATCGCTGATCCATGGGAACCCATGCTTCGTTACGGGGACCCTCCTGAATAGCCACCAGGTCGTGACTTTCCGGCGTCGTGGATACGGGGGAAGCTCACCAGCGAAACCGGGGCGGACTCTGAGCGACGAAGCGGCCGATGTAGTCGCCCTACTAGACCACCTCCAAATCGATCGGTCCCATGTGGTAGGCCACTCCTTGGCAGCCGACATTGCGCTTCAGGCTGTCATAGAGGCGCCTGATCGATTCTTAACCATGAGTCTCCTTGAACCGGGTCTCTTCTCTGTGCCCTCAGCTGCTGGCTTCGACGAGGCGATGAGTCCTGTCGTTCGCGTTTTCGAATCGGGTGAGCATCAAAAAGCCATGCTGCTGTTCCTGGGCGGCGTTGGCGGAGCTGAAGTGATGGCACTGCTCGAGCAAAAGTTGCCTGAGGGTACGACAGAAATGGCTCTTGCTGACGTGCCAACGCTGTTCGGAAGCGATCTGCCCGCCGGTAGTAGATGGAAACTCGATGAAGAGGCAGCTCGGGCGCTTCGTCATCCCGCCCTCCTAGCAATCGGGTCTAAGACTGGTCCGATTTTTCGTGAAAGCAACGCCGCCCTTACGGCTCTGCTTGCAAATGTAGAACACCTCGAGCTAGTTGGGTCAGGCCACTTCATCCACGTTGAGCAACCGAAGGTGGTCGCTGAGAGACTCGCTGGGTTCCTCATACGTAACACACCGCGCCCACGGAGAGTTAACCGTGGTGTCGGAAGGGGGACTTGAACCCCCCTGGCCGTCACCGAATCACACCACATGGTGCTCACCTGGTCCACCGATAGTGGATATCTGGCTCTCCCTCCTCGTTGTCACCGTCGGTGCCACCGACAGCCCGGAAGTCATGCCGTTCATAAAAGCGTTGTGCCCCTTGGTTGCTTTTGAACGTCCAGAGGTCAAGGGCCTCCGGGCGTTCGGCTTTCGCTCGTTCTACAAGTGCGGCACCAAGTCCTT
>Ga0206683_10002427_pt1 | contig 12569 bp, 6 predicted proteins | sample M280m12015metaG_FD_155483 | JGI IMG/M metagenome (GOLD analysis project Ga0206683, IMG submission 155483) | Ammonia-oxidizing marine archaeal communities from Monterey Bay, California, United States - M2 80m 12015 | ecosystem: Environmental > Aquatic > Marine > Intertidal zone | place: USA...
AAAAACTGGAAGAAATCGTTGGACTCGATACCACGATTGACTGGAAGAATACGGGGGATAACTCCTATGATGGAGAGAAACTTGCGTTACTGGTACATGATGAGGCGGGGAAATGGGAAAAACCCGAAAACATCCTCAACAACTGGAGAGTCACAAAAACAACGCTAAGATTAGGTAGTAAAGTAATTGGTAAGTGTATGATGGGTAGTACATCAAATGCTTTAGATAAAGGAGGTAGAAATTACAAAAAAATATATGATAACTCAAATGTTACAAAAAGAAACCGCAATGGACAGACTAGCTCAGGATTATATAGCTTGTTCATACCTATGGAATGGAATTACGAGGGATACATCGATACTTATGGACACCCTGTCTTTGACACTCCGAAATCCCCGGTTAAAGGAATCGATGGTCAGACGATTGAGATTGGGGTCATACAACACTGGGAGAATGAAGTAGATGGCCTTAAGGATGATCCTGATGCACTTAATGAGTTATATAGACAGTTTCCACGTACAGAGAAACATGCTTTTAGAGATGAAACAAAACAATCTTTATTTAATCTAACTAAGATTTACGAACAAATAGATTATAATGAAGATTTAAAGTACTCAGGAGTATTAACTCAAGGGAATTTTCAATGGCAAGATGGTATTAAAGATACTAGTGTACAATTTTTACCTAGCAAACAAGGTAGATTTTTAGTATCATGGGTTCCAGATAAACATCAACAAAATAGATATATTGTTAAAAATGGTAGAAAATGTCCAGCTAATGAACATATGGGAGCTTTTGGATGTGACAGTTATGATATATCAGGTACAGTAGATGGAAGAGGTTCTAAAGGATCACTTCATGGTTTAACTAAATTCACGATGGACAATTGTCCTCCAAATTTATTCTTTTTAGAATATATATCTAGACCACCAACTGCTGAAATATTTTTTGAAGATGTACTTATGGCATTACATTTTTATGGTATGCCAATATTAGCAGAAAATAATAAACCAAGATTATTATATTATTTAAAACGTAGAGGATATAGAAATTACTCTATGAATCGTCCAGATAAAATAACATATAAATTATCTGTGGCTGAAAAAGAAATAGGTGGAATACCTAATTCAAGTGAAGATATAAAACAAGCACATGCTGCTGCAATTGAAGCTTATATTGAAAGTTTTGTAGGTTACAACAATGAACAATATGGGACAATGTACTTTCAAAGAACATTAGAAGATTGGTCGGCATTTGATATAAATAATAGAACGAAACATGATGCTTCTATAAGTTCTGGTTTAGCTATCATGGCATGTAATAAAAATAAATATAGACCTGTTGCTGAAGTTATTAAAGAAAAAGTTAATTTAAACTTTTCAAAATATGATAATAGAGGTCATGAATCAAAAATAATTAATAAATGATTAATACAAGTACTAATAGTTCGTTTCCAAGTCAGGTGGTACCTGTGGCGGAAAAGCTTAGTTGGGAATATGGTTTGCAAGTTGGGCAAGCTATTGAATATGAATGGTTTAGAGGTGGAAGAATTAATAGTAGCAGATGGCACACTGGATATCAAAATTTTAATAGATTAAGATTATACGCTCGTGGAGAACAATCTGTACAAAAATATAAAGATGAATTATCTATTAATGGTGATTTGTCTTATTTAAATTTAGATTGGAAACCTGTTCCTATTGTACCTAAATTTGTAGATATAGTAGTAAATGGTATTTCATCTAAAGATTACGATATAAAAGCATTTGCTCAAGATCCTTTTTCAACTAAACAAAGAACTAATTATGCTAATTTACTTCTTAGGGATATGATGAGTAAACCATTATTAGAAAGTATACAAAATAATTTAGGAGCTAATGTATATACTTCTATAGATGAAGCTAATTTACCTCAAAATAAAGAGGAATTAGAAGTACATATGCAATTAAACTACAAACAATCAGTAGAAATTGCTGAAGAAGAAGTAATTAATAATGTATTGGATTTTAATAAATATGTATTAACAAACAAAAGAGTAGTAGAAGATATAGTAACAATAGGTATTGGAGCTGTAAAAACTAGTTTTAATAAATCTGAAGGAGTTGTAGTGGATTATGTAAATCCTGCTAATATGGTTTGGTCTTATACAAATGATCCAAATTTTCAAGATATTTATTATGTAGGTGAAATCAAATCTATTACTTTAGCTGAATTAAAAAAAGAATTCCCCGATTTAACTAATGAAGATTTAAAAAGAATTCAAAAGTTTCCAGGTAGAGAAGGTTATTTAAGAGGACCTTATAATAATGATTTAGTTCAAGTAATGTATTTTGAATACAAAACTTATATAGATCAAGTATTTAAACTAAAACATACAGAACAAGGATTAGAAAAAGCATTAGAAAAACCTGATTTTTTCAATCCACCACCTAGTGATAATTTCGATAGAGTTTCAAGAACAATTGAAGTATTATTTACTGGAGCTAAAGTATTAGGAGTAGAACAAATGTTAAAATGGGAAATGTCTGAAAATATGACCAGACCTAAAAGTGATTTAACAAAAGTTAATATGAATTATAATATGGTTGCTCCTCATATGTATCAAGGTAGAATTGATTCATTAGTAAATCGTATTACAGGATTTGCGGATATGATTCAATTAACATCGTTAAAATTACAACAAGTAATTGCAAGGATGGTTCCAGATGGAGTATTTGTAGATGTTGATGGTCTTTCTGAAGTTGATTTAGGTAACGGAACTAATTATAATCCACAGGAAGCTTTAAATATGTATTTCCAGACTGGTAGTATAGTTGGTAGAAGTTTAACTCAAGATGGTGATCCTAATAGAGGTAAAGTCCCTATTCAAGAATTACAAACATCTAGTGCTAATGGAAAAATAGCATCTTTAATTAATACATATCAGTATTATTTACAAATGATTAGAGATGTAACTGGACTTAATGAAGCTAGAGATGGTAGTATGCCAGATAAAGATGCTTTAGTTGGTTTACAAAAAATGGCTGCTAATGCTTCTAATACAGCTACTAAACATATATTAAATGGAGCTTTATATTTAACATTAAAAATTTGTGAAAATATTTCTCTTAGAGTGTCAGATATGTTAGATTTTGCATTAACCAATGATTCATTAAAAGCTAGTATTGGTAAATTTAATGTAGCTACTTTAAGTGAAATAGATAATTTACATTTATATGATTTTGGATTATTTTTAGAATTAGAACCAGAAGAAGAAGAAAAAGCTATGCTTGAACAAAATATTCAAATGGCTTTACAGCAAAATCAAATATACCTTGAAGATGCAATTGATATTAGGGAAATTAAAAATTTAACTCTAGCGAATCAAGTTCTTAAATATAAAAGAACTAAAAAGCAACAAGCCGATGAACAATCTCAAAGGGCTAATATTAAGGCACAAGCGGATTCTAATGCTGAAGCTGCTGAAAGAGCGTCTATGTCAGATGTACAGAAAGCTCAAGCAGTTAATGAAACAAATGTTCAATTTGAACAAGCTAAATCAGATTTTGAAATACAGAGAATGCAAACAGCAGCTCAAATTGAAGAACAACAAATGGCTCAACAATTTGAATATGATATGAAGCTTAAACAAGCTGATTTACAAAATCAACAAGTCAAAGAAAAAGAAATTGAAGATCGTAAAGATAAACGAACTCAATTACAAGCTACACAACAGTCGAAGTTAATTTCACAAAGACAAAATGATTTACCCCCGACTGATTTTGCAGCAGCAGATAATTTATTACCACCACAAGAACCGGTGTAATAAAAATTTTTATTAATTTTATATTATTATATTATGGCAGAAACCAAAGAAAAAGCTGGAAAGCTTAAGGTTAAAAGACCTAAAAAACTCGTAAGAAGTGATGAACCTATAAAAGTAGATTTATCAAAACCAGTTGAAAAAACTGAAGAACTAAAAGATCAACAAGATGCCGTTCAAAAGCAAGAAACAGGAACAATACCTGATGATAAATCATCCGGAGATATACAAAAGGTGGAAATTAAAGGAGAACAATCCGATAAAAAGCCCGATGCGTCTGTTGAATCTGAAACAAAAGAAGAATTACCTATAATTGAAGAAATAATTGAAGAACCTGTAAAGGAAGAAGAAGTTGTTGAAATAGGTGAAAAAATGGAACCAAGTGATAAAGCAGAAGCTGTTATATCTCAAGAAGTTCCTAAAGAAGATATACCTACGTTACCAGAAAACATTGTTAAAGTTGTAGACTTTATGAATGAAACTGGTGGAACATTAGAAGATTATGTAAGATTAAATCATGATTATTCAAACGTAGATAATGATACTTTATTAAGAGAGTATTATAAACAAACGAAATCACATTTAAATTCTGAAGAAATTAATTTCATGATTGAAGATAATTTCTCTTGGGATGAGGATGTAGATGAAGAGCGAGACGTTAGAAAAGCGAAACTCGCGTATAAAGAAGAGGTTGCAAAAGCAAAGCAGCATTTAGAAGGTTTAAAGAGTAAGTACTATCAGGAAATCAAGTTGAGGCCCGGCGTTACTCAAGAACAGAAAAAAGCTGTAGACTTTTTCAATCGCTACAACGAAGAGCAAGTAGTAGCAGAAAAGCAACATGATACATTTAAGTCCGACACTAAAGATTATTTCGGCCCTGAATTCAAAGGTTTTGATTTTTCAGTAGGAGAAAAGAAATTTAGATATGGAATAAAAAATGTTACCGACGTTGCGGATAGTCAATCAAATATTTCCAACACCATTAAGAAGTTCTTAGATAAAGAAGGAAATGTTACAGATGTACAAGGTTATCATAAAGCTATGTATTCTGCTAATAATGCTGACACTATAGCACAACATTTTTATGAGCAAGGCAAAGCCGACGCTGTAAAAGATCTTGCTGCACAATCTAAAAATATAAGTACTGAAGCTAGAGTAACTGCTCCAGAAGATATATTTGTTAAAGGATTAAAAGTGAAAGCAATTAGTGGACTTGATTCTTCAAAATTGAGAATTAAAACACGTAAATTTAACTAAAACAATTTAAATTATTATGGGAACAATAGCCCCTGTGTTTGGCGCAATAGTGCCATCACAAGTACAACAAACGTTACAAAGTAACTACTTAGCTTTCAATGGTGGAGCTAATGACTTTGCGCAACAATATCTCCCTGAGATATATGAGCAAGAAGTTGAAAGATATGGAAACAGAACCTTAGGTGGTTTCCTTAGAATGGTTGGCGCTGAAATGCCAATGACTTCTGATCAGGTTATCTGGTCTGAACAAAACAGATTACATATTGCATATACTGGTGTAACTGGCCCTGCGGCTGGATTAGCAGTATTCAATGTACCTACAAACGCCGGTACAATACAAAACGCAATTGCACCTAATGATACTATTGTTGTTATGAACCCTGCAACGGGAGTAACAATTAAAGGTATTGTTGGAACAGTCGCTGCTGGTGGTGGAGCTACTACAAATGTAACTGCTTATCCTTTTGCTCTAGCTAATTGGGATACATTATTCCAAGGTGGAGCTGCAACTACAAACCTTAAAATATTCGTTTATGGTTCGTTATTTGCAAAAGGAACTGCAAGTGGAACTTTCTCTGTAGAACCTCAATTCACACAATTTTCTAATCAACCAATTATAATCAAAGATAGATACGCTATCAATGGTTCTGATATGGCTCAGATTGGATGGGTTGAAGTAGCTACTGAAGATGGAACTTCTGGATACTTATGGTATCTAAAATCTGAATCTGAAACAAGATTAAGATTTGATGACTATTTAGAAATGGCGATGGTTGAAAGTGAATTAGCTAATGGTGCTGGTGGTGTGAGCTTTGTTGCTCAACAAGCTAATGTACCAGGATTTTCTGCTACAATCAATGCTCATGGAAGTGAAGGTCTTTTTGCTGCTGTTACCGCAAGAGGTAATATATTCAGTGGATTTGCTGGAGCAACTGGTATCTCTGATTTCGATCAAGTACTTAAAAACCTAGATACTCAAGGTGCTATTGAAGAAAATATGCTTTTCTTGAATAGAGATATGGATCTTGAATTTGACAATATGTTAAGTCAAGTTTCTGCTGGAGTAGCTGGTGGTGTAGCTTATGGATTATTTGAAAATTCACAAGATATGGCACTTAACTTAGGTTTCTCTGGTTTTAGAAGAGGTTCTTATGACTTCTACAAAACTAGCTGGAAATACTTAAACGACGCTTCTACAAGAGGCGCTGTTGCAGTAAACAACATCGATGGAATTCTAATCCCTGCTGGAACTTCAACTGTTTATGACCAAATTCTTGGTACAAACATTAGAAGACCATTCTTGCACGTGAGATATAGAGCTTCACAAGCTGATGACAGACGTTACAAAAACTGGATCACTGGAACTGCTGGAGGTGCTTACACTTCTGAAGTTGATGAGATGGTTGTTAACTGGTTATCTGAAAGATGTCTTGTTACACAAGCTGCGAATAATTTCGTATTATTCCAAAACTAAGATTATTCTTATTAAAGTTTATCTCCGTCTTCGGGCGGAGATACTCTTTATATTTTATTAAATTTTATATTATATTATATCATGGCAAAAACTAAAAACAAAGAAGTACCAGTTCTAACACCGAATTGGGAAATAAAAGATAGAACTTATCTTTTAACTCAAAATCAAACACCTCTTACTTATAGATTGGGATCTAGACATTCAACTAGATATCCGTTATTATGGTTTGATGAAAAAACAGGAGCACAAAGAGAATTACGATACGCAACTAATCAAAATTCACCATTTGTAGATGAACAAAAAGGTGAAGCAACAATGGGGCATATTGTATTCGAGGAAGGAGTTTTAAATGTAGGAAAACATAATCAAAACTTACAAAAACTTTTATCTCTGTATCACCCTAGAAAGGATACAACTTATAAAGAATTCGAACCGCATATAATTGCAGAAGATGAAGTAGAAAAAATACATTCTGAAATTGAAGCACTTATGTTTGCTAAAGAACTTGATATTGATCATGCTGAAGCTATTTTAAGAGTGGAAAAAGGATCATCTGTATCTAATATGAGCTCTAAAGAAATAAAAAGAGATTTACTTCTAATGGCTAAGAAAAATCCTGGATCATTTATGGCAATTGCTAACGATGAAAATGTTGGATTAAGAAATATAGCTATTAAAGCTGCAGAATTAGGAATTATTAAGTTATCCCAAGATCAAAGAACATTTCATTGGGGATCTAATGATAGAAAACTTTTAACAATTCCATTTGATGAAAATCCTTATTCGGCAATAGCCTCGTGGTTTAAGACAGATGAAGGAGTAGAAGTTTACAAAACAATAGAGAAAAAGTTATAATAATATGTAACTATAACTATAATGACGGGTCACTTAAAATGTGGCCCGGTCATTATCACATAAAAAATTAAAATGGCAATAAACGTAAATACTGTATATCAAACCGTTTTATTAATACTAAATAAAGAGCAGAGAGGTTATATGACACCTGTTGAGTTTAATAAAATAGGTACTCAATCTCAATTAGAAATATTTGAAACATATTTCGACAGTTTAAATCAACAGTTACGCGTTCCACAAGCAGACACAGATTACGCTGATAGAGTCGTAAATCTTGATGAAAAAATCTCTATATTCAAAGAATTTGGAAATGCTACCTCAATATCTTCAAGCAATGTTTTCAATTTACCACAACAATTTTCTGGAACACCTTTTATATCAGCCCCAACTATTCCCGCTAATACAACAGCAGCTACAACTCAATATACTATTCAAACAGCTACAGCTGATCAACTAAGTAATGGTGTTGTACAAGTATTTCAAGTACAAACTCTTTTATCTGCAACTGATTATACTATATCTGGAACTACTTTAACTTTTAATACTCAACCTGTTTCTTTAGGTGATGCTATTACGGTGAACGTTTATCCTAAACAATTTTATAGATTAGGACAGGTTTTATATACTGCGGGAGCATTACCAACACAAGAATTACAAAGAGTAGATAGAGGAGAATTATATCATTTATTAAGTTCTAATTTAACTAGCCCTAGTACTACTTATCCTATTTATACTTATGAAAAAAATCAACTTACAGTTTATCCAGATAGTATAACTAATGGATTATCAGTAAGTTACATTAGAAAACCACTTCCACCTATTTGGGATTTTACTGGTACTTCTCAATATACTTTTGATCCTCCCAGTTCTTGTAATTTTGAAATTCACCCTAATGATCAAACAGAATTAATATTAAAAATATTATTATATGCAGGAGTTGTTATAAGAGATCCTGAAATAATTCAAGTAGCGGCTTCCCAAGTACAACAAGAAAATATAAATCAACAAAGCTAATAAATTATGCCTATACCTAATGGCGGTTTAATAACCGAAACTAACAGACAATATTACGCAGGAGCACAGCAGTTTATAACATCTTCAACAGCAAGTGTAGGTCAAACTTTTACTAGTACTTTTCAAACCAATTTAGTATTTGGAGATTCAGATCCTGCCACTAATGGTTATAATTTAAATAATTTTAAATTATATACTAGTGCAGATGCTAATACATGGACAGAATTAAATCCAACTTCAGCTATTGCTTCTACAACAGGTACAAATACTGCTGTTATAGTTGTAGTAGGTAATCCAGTTAATATTCCTTTAACAGTAGCCAACGCAGACATTTTAAAAGATATGACTGTAGTAAATGCTTCAACAGGAGTAGTGTATGGAACTGTACTTGCGGATTCTTCAAATCCTTGGACAAGTATAAGTTGTAATATAACTACTCAAATACCCGTATCTACAGATTTAAGATTTCAATTTGTTAGTCCTTGGACTGAAGCAAATAATATCGTTACAGTAAATGCCTCATTACCAGCATCTACATATCTTAAAATTCAAATGAATGAAGATACTTTATGGGATATGCATGGAGATTATTCATATACTCGATTAGACGATGTAATAGATAATTTTTTAATTGCTTATGTTGGAGCAGGAAAACTCATTCCAAGTGTAAAAAGAACTGATGTTATATTTCATGCAAAAAGAGGTTTACAAGAATTTAGTTATGATACATTAAGAAGTGTTAGATCGCAAGAATTGAGTGTACCACAAAGCTTATCAGTTGTAATGCCTCAAGATTATGTGAATTACACTAGATTATCATTTATTGATAGCATGGGTGTACAACACACTATTTATCCTGCAAATGAATTGACATTAAGACCATATGCTACACCTATTCAAGATAATGAAGGTATACCAACTCAAGATAGTAATAATTCTAATTTAGATGGGACATCTAGAATCACTAAAGATTGGGATGATAATAATCCTAAAAAAATAAGTGGAGCATATTTGAATGATTATAATGTAGCTGATATTTATTGGCAAAATTATTACAATGGATCATTAGGCCAAAGATATGGTTTAAACCCTGAAACAAGCCAAAGAAATGGATGGTTTATAGTAGATGATAGAAAAGGTTTATTTGGATTTTCTAGTGATTTAAAAGAAAAACTAATAACGTTAGAATATATATCTGATGGAAATGCTTATGATTTAGACGCAAGAATACCTAAATTAGCTGAAGAAGCTTTATATTCTCATATTATTCATGCTATTTTATCTACAAATGCAGGTGTTCAAGAATATGTAGTACAAAGATTCAAAAGAGAAAGAAGCGCTAAATTAAGAAATGCAAAAATTAGATTATCTAATATTAAACTTGATACAATAGTTCAAGTAATGAGGAATCAATCTAAATGGATTAAATATTAAACATGGCAGAAATCAAAAATAGTTTTCTAAAATCCAAAATGAATCAAGATTTGGATGATAGATTAATACCTAACGGTGAATATAGAGATGCGCAGAATATTTCTGTAGGTAAATCTGAAGCTGATGATATTGGAGCGTTAGAAAATGTATTAGGAAATAGTATAGTTCCTGGAACTGATTTAGGTATAGCTAATTTAGAAATTATTGGACACTTAGAAGACGATAATAATAATATTATTTATTTATTTTTAACTGATAATAATACTAATCATTTTATTTATAAATATGATATTAGTTTAAACCCTTCTTATGTTAAATTATTAGAAGGAATTTTTTTAAACTTTAATACTGAATTTCCTATTACTGGTGTTAATTTAGTAGAAAATCTTTTATTTTGGACAGATAATAGAAATCAACCAAGAAAAATTAATGTTGAAAAAGCTAATCCAGACAATGCAACTACACCGACATATTATACACAAGAACAGCAAATTTCGGTAGCAAAATATAATCCTTATGAAGTTTTAGAATTATTAAAAACAACAACCAGTACTGCTAACGCCACTAGTGCAGGAACTACTATAACTTTAACCACACAGAATACCGCTATCACTAAAGGCATGAGTGTAATTGGACCTAGTATTACAGCGGCAACTTATATTTATGTAACTGCAGTTTCAACAGTTGCTCCTTGGACCGTTACAGTTAATGCAAACGCTACTGTAACTAATCAAGATACTTTAACTTTTTTAACCACCACAATGACTGGTAAAGATATTACCTATGATTTTAATGGTGGAAATGATTGGCCTGGGGATCCTGATTATTTAGAAGATTTATTTATAAGGTTTAGCTATAGGTTTAAATTTGATGATGGAGAATATTCATTAATGGCTCCTTTTAGTCAACCTGCTTTTATACCTCAACAAAAAGGTTATTTTTTTAACGGAGATGAAGACGCTTCTTATAGAAGTACTATTTTAAAATTCATGCAAAATGGAGTACAAAATGTTGAATTAATTATACCTTTGCCAGATATTCAAAGTAAATTAGGTGATCAAAATACTGATACTTATAAAATAATGGAAATAGATATTTTATATAAAGAATCAGAGAGTAGAACTATAAAAGTATTAGATAGCGTAAAAACTGATTTATTATCTTCAAGCGCGAGTAGTTATATATATTCTTATCAATCTCGTAAACCTTATAAAACTTTACCAGAACGTCAAACTGTTAGAGTTTATGATAGAGTACCTGTTAGGGCTTTAGCTCAAGAAGTGAGTGGTAATAGAGTTATGTATGCTAACTACCAAAGTCAACATACTCCTCCAGCAGCGATTAATTATAATGTGGGAGCAAGTGCTAAAAGCACTACTGTTTTTACTAATTGGGCTGAATATCCAAATCATACTTTAAAACAAAATAGAAATTATCAAGTTGGTTTTATTTTAGCAGATAAATTTGGAAGACAATCATCTGTAATATTATCTTCTGTAGATGATGGAGTAACAGTTGGATCTGTATTTTATGGGGGTTCTACTTTTTATCATACTTATAAATCAAGTACCCAAAACTTAAAGGAATGGTTTGGTGATGCTTTAAAAGTTGTTATAAATACTGGAATAACTTCTTCTGTACAGAGTGATGGTGAAGGAGCTCCTGGTTTATATGCTGAAGCAATTGGAGATGGTTTCAATACAACTGGAGTTACAACTGCTATATCTACTACAGCTCCTTATACTTTAACATTTACTTTAGCTACTAATCAAACAGATGTACCTGTACTTAATTCTTATTTAAGAGGTGAAAATGTAGATTTTGTAAAAGTTATTAACGTTGATTCAAGCAGCACTCCTATTTATGTTATTACAGCTGATGGAGCTATAAATCTTGATTTATATTCTACTAATTCTAATAATCCTGATGTAAAGTTTGCTTATACTTTACCTAATCCTTTAGGGTGGTATTCTTATAAAGTAGTTGTAAAACAACAAGAACAAGATTATTATAATTGTTATTTTCCAGGATTTTTAGATGGTTATCCTGCAGGAACACCTGTTTATCCAACAAATGAAGATGGAAAAACTGCTCATGTTGTATTATTAAACGATAATATAAATAAGGTTCCTAGAGATTTAAATGAAACATCGGATCAACAAAAACAATTTAGAAGTTCTGTTCAATTATACGGAAGAGTAAATAATACTGTAACAGATAATGTTCAATATTTTCCCGTTTCAGTTAGTGGTACTCAAATTTTACCATTAGCTATGACAGCAGACACTATAGCCACCGCTGATGATTTATCAATGGCCCCAACTGATATCACTACTGATCAAAACTTTTATCAACTAGACACAAATCCTTTTATAGCTCGACTTGCTACTTTAAATGCTGGAACTACGACTATAGGGATTACTGATGCAACTATGGTTGCTCAATTATCTATTGCTGAAACAGAAGCAATGGAAAGTTTATTACAATTATTTTATGAAACTTCTACTACAGGATTAATAGCTGATTTAAATGCAGATGTAGAAGTAGGGTTTGATGGGGTTTCAGGTACTTCTGCATTAAGTTATTCACATAATGAAGGTATGGCAGCTAATACAGATATTACCGCTGTATTTTATGCTCAAAATAATTCAGGAAGTAATTTTAATAATGCTAATATTTCAAGTGTAAGTATGACTGTAATTGATGGAGCAGGAACTACACGAACAACTGGAA
>Ga0206683_10002437_pt1 | contig 12551 bp, 11 predicted proteins | sample M280m12015metaG_FD_155483 | JGI IMG/M metagenome (GOLD analysis project Ga0206683, IMG submission 155483) | Ammonia-oxidizing marine archaeal communities from Monterey Bay, California, United States - M2 80m 12015 | ecosystem: Environmental > Aquatic > Marine > Intertidal zone | place: USA...
GATGATGGCGGTAAAACCATAACCCGGGGAGATCTTTGGCATCAGTTGGCCGATAGTCGAGGCGGCCTCCATGATGCCGGCAAGCCCCGCGAGGCCCCCGCCGATGAGCAGAGTCGCCCAGACCATCTGTGGGTTGTTGATACCGGCATGGCGAGCGGCCAGCGGCGCTGAGCCAAATACCCGCACCTTAAAACCAAAACGACTCTTGGTCAGCACGAACCACGCCAGTAGCGGTATTAACAGCGCAATCAGTGTACCCAGGTGTACCCGGTAGCCGGGAAACAGCATCGGCAGCAAAGCCACATCGGGAAACATTCGGGTACCGGGAAAGCCCCAGCCCTGGGGATTACGCCAGGGGCCTTGCACCAGGTGTACCAGCAGCAATTCGGCGACATACACCAGCATCAGCGAGACCAGGATTTCGTTGGCGTTGAATCGGGTTTTGAGCAGTGCCGGTATGGCGGCCCAGGCCATGCCGCCGAGCACCCCCAGCACCAGCATGGCCGGCAGTATCAGTAGATTGGTGCTGTCGTAAAAGTACACCGCAGGTGCGCTGCCCAGCAATGCCCCGGCAATAAACTGACCCTCGGCGCCAATATTCCAGATTCCGGCACGAAACCCAACCGACAACCCGATACCAATCAGGATCAAGGGCCCTGCCTTGACCGCGACTTCGGACAGGCCGGACCAGGAGGTCAGCGGCTCAATAAAGTAGATATAAAGCGCAATGCCGGGCGCTTTACCCATGGCAAGAAAGATTACGGCACCGGTCAGCCCGGTGAGCGCCATGGCCAGTAGCGGCGACAGCCAGGCGGCCAACCCAGACTGGGTGGTGCGGGCTTCAAGCGCCAGCATGGGAAGATTCCGTACGGTTGCGGCTGGCGCCCATCAGCAGGCCGACTTCCTGGGTGGTGATATCAGATGCCAACTGCGGTTCAGACAGAGTTCCCTGCGAGATGACGGCGATGCGGTCACAAAGCGCAAATATCTCGTCCAGGTCCTGCGAGATGATCAGCGCCCCGGCGCCGGCGCCGACCAGGCGCTGAATCTGTTCGTGGATTGCCGCCGCCGCGCCGGCGTCGACCCCCCAGGTAGGCTGGGAAACCACCAGTAGTTGCGGGTCCTGCAGAATCTCGCGGCCGACGATAAATTTCTGCAAATTGCCTCCGGAAAGGCTGTTGGCGAGTGCCGCAGTGCCTGCGGCCTTAACGTCAAAACGCTGCAGAATCTCCTGGGCATAGTGCTCAACCTGGGTCCAGTTGACCAGGCCATGCGAGACAAAGCCCAATCGATCGGCCGAGGTGAGAAAACTGTTCTGCACCAGGTTAAGGTCAGAGACCGCCGCCTGACCGATGCGCTCCTCAGGTACAAACACGGCGCCGAGCTGTCGGCGGGCGACTGGTGTCAGTGCGCCGGCTTCGGTATCGAGCATGCGAATTGAGCCACTGCGCGGTGGGCCGATCTCACCCGACAGCGCGCCCATGAGTTCTATCTGCCCGTTACCGGCAATACCGGCAATGGCCAGAATCTCACCGGCGTGTACCGAAAAACTGACATTGTTGATGTGAGTGCCGTGTGGCTGGTCGGAGCGAACCGAAAGATCGGTTACCTGCAGGCGTATCTCAGGCGACGACGGGGCGGTGTGCCGTGGTGTGGATTCCACCCGCCGGCCGATCATTTTCTCGGCCATAGAATGTGCGGTTTCATTGGCCGGTATGCACTCATTAACCCGTTGTCCGCCGCGCAATATGGTGGCGCGGTCACACAGGGTGCGGACCTCCTCAAGCTTATGGCTGATGTAGAGGATGGACCGGCCCTCGCCGGCAAGGGTGCGCAAAGTTGCAAACAGGATTTCGGTTTCCTGAGGCGTAAGCACAGAGGTCGGTTCGTCAAGAATCAGCAGGCTGGGGTTTTGCAGCAGGCAACGCACGATCTCGATACGCTGGCGCTCACCCATGGAAAGGTCGTAGACGTGCCGGTCGGGGTGCAGTGTTAAGCCGTAATCATTCGCGGTCTGTTCCAGGCGTTGCCGCAGTTGGTTGAGATCCTGGGGCGGCAGTGCCAACGCTACGTTTTCCAGTGTGGTCATGGATTCGAAAAGTGAGAAGTGCTGAAACACCATGCCGATGCCCAGCGCACGGGCCCCGGCGGGGTGGGGTATCTGAACTGGGTTTCCGTGCCAGTGCATTTGTCCGCGATCCGGGCGCAGTACACCGTAGATGATCTTTACCAGCGTGCTTTTGCCGGCACCGTTTTCTCCCAGCAAGGCATGGATCTCACCTGGGATGATCTCCAGGCTGATATCGTCGTTGGCGAGACACCCCGGAAACTCTTTGCGGATGCCCTCCAGTTGCAATAGTGCTGGTGTGGTCACTGCGGGTTTCTTTTTTTGTCCAATAGTATCGACACGGCTTCAGTAGGGAATCTTATCTTCTTTTTCGATCCATTCACGCATCAACTGGGCTGCTTCATCACTGGGCTGTTGTATCAGCGGCAGTCGTCGCTGGTCTAGGGGGAGGGATACCTCCTGGTACAGGGCCGCATCGTCAAAGCCAATCCGGGCTGCATCATCCCGAGTGCTGGCGTAATAGATAGTGTCAACACGTGCCCACCAGATGGCAGCAAGGCACATGGGGCAGGGCTCGCAGGTGGTGTAGATAACTGATCCGGCGAGCGAGAAGGTGTTGCCTTGGCGGCAGGCATCGCGGATCGCACTGATCTCGGCGTGTGCAGTTGGATCTTTACCCGAGGTCACCTGGTTCCAGCCGCGCCCGATCACAATACCTTGGTGCACGACGAGTGCGCCAAATGGTCCACCGGCACCGACGCGCATATGCTGACCAGCAAGTTTGACCGCAAGATCCATAAAAGCGCTATGGCTGGCTGGGTCGGGTTTGGTCATGAGGCGGCCCTTTGAATCCCAATCTGCTGGACCATGATGGCGGGTTCCCTGGTAGTGACGCGACAGGTTTTTAGAATCTCAGGCAGTACACCCAAGGCAATCACGCCCGGTTCTTTGCCTGGCAGAGCACCCGCTCCGATGGGACTGGTGAGTCGCGCGATCTGTGTATCTGTCAGGCCATCTTTTTTAAGAGCCTTGCGAAAACGCCGCGCCTTGGCCTGGCTGCCGATCAGGCCGGTATAGCGCAGCGCAGTATTTGTGAGCAGGGCACGGCACAGGTCGTAATCCAGAGCGTGGCTGTGGGTCATGACCAGCGCGGCATCATGATGCCTCAGGTCCTGCGCTATCGGTAACAGGTCATGCGGTGTGTGAACATCGATATTAGGAGCGACCGGTACCTGCGCGCACTGATCCTGACGACTGTCAAAGACGGATACCCGAAGCGGCAACTGACTGGCTATCGTGCACAGGGCGCGGCTCACGTGACCCGCACCAAACAGTGCCAGAGCGGGCCGGTGATCGGCAAGCGGCAAAATAAACACAGCGTCTGCGCTGACCGTTGATGGCTTGTCGTCATCGATCACCGATGGAGGTATATCGGTGTGTGTCTTGTCAAAGAGCACGCTTGCCCGGTTGTCAACGTGTTGTATGGCTCGTGCCTTTTGTAGCCAGAGGCTGGCACTGGCATCGATCGGTTGCAGCATAACTTCCAGAGTGCCACCACAGCACTGGCGCATGTCTGGTCCAAGCACGCAATGCACAATCGATCGCATCCAGTCGCCGTTGCCCGCCAGCATTGCCTGGCCCGCCTCTATGATTGTACGTTCGAGTTCGCCGCCGCCGACACTGCCCAGGGATTGCGCCTCGCCGATCAGAATCCAGCTTCCGGTTTCGCGTGGGGTAGAGCCGCGCTCACCGCAGATAATGGCGAGCACTGCCGGTCTTGCCTTTGCCACGGTATCGAGCGCGGCATTGATCCAGTCGCACGGACCCGGCGCACCCCGGATCATGGTTGCGCTCCCGCGCCGGTTTTTGAGGTCTGTTGGCGTTCGGCCTGTATGGCAAAGAGCAACGCCTCGGCCGTTGCCGGTGTATCCAGCGCTGGCACAGTGCTGTAGCCATTGATACTTGAGAGCGCATCAGACAGTGCCTGGTGAACCGAGATTGCCAGCATGAGCGGCGGCTCACCCACCGCCTTGGAGCGATGAATGGTCGCCTCGGCGTTTTTACCGTGTGACCACAATCGGATATCAATCCGCTCCGGCCGGTCCGAGCAGGTGGGAATCTTATAGGTCGATGGTGCGTGGGTTTTCAGGTGACCGGCGTCATCCCACCACAGCTCTTCGTTGGTCAGCCAGCCCATGCCCTGAATAAAACCGCCTTCCACCTGGCCTAGGTCGATGGCCGGGTTCAGCGAGCGACCGGCATCGTGCAGGATATCGACTGCTGTCACCCGGCTCTCGCCGGTCAGGCTATCGACAGCGACTTCGCTGACGGCGGCACCGTAGGCGAAATAATAAAAAGGGCGGCCCTTGGCAGTTTTGCGGTTGTAGTGAATCTTCGGCGTGCGGTAAAAGCCGGTGGCCGACAGTTGTACCCGTGCCAGGTAGGCGAGCTCCACCAGCTTGGCAAAAGATAGCGTGGTACCGCCGGCGTGTACGGTCGAGTCGCTGAAGCGTACCTGGTCCTCGTCAACCGCAAAGTACTGGGCGGCAAAGGCACTGAGGCGTCGTTTCAGAGTACGTGCAGCATTCAGCGCCGCCATCGCATTGAGATCTGCGCCGGATGAGGCCGCAGTCGCTGATGTATTGGGTACTTTAGCCGTACTGGTCGCGGTTATCTTGACCTGATCTAAGGGTACGGCCAGTGCGTTAGCCACTACCTGTGCGACCTTGATAAAGAGCCCTTGTCCCATCTCAGTGCCGCCGTGGTTTAGATGAATACTGCCGTCTCGATAGATGTGCACTAGAGCGCCTGCCTGGTTAAACCAGGTGGCGGTAAAGGAGATGCCGAATTTGACTGGAGTCAATGCCAGGCCACGCAGGACCTGCGGGTTGTTTGCGTTGGCGTCGCGAATCGCTTCACGGCGCTGCCAGTAATCGCTGGAAGCCTCAAGGTCTGTGACCAGTTCATCGAGAATAAAGTCGTCAACCGTCATGTGGTATGGGGTCAGGCTGCGTTCTTTCGCGCCGTAAAAATTGCGCTTGCGCACAGTCAGTGGATCCTGACCGGTGGCCCGCGCTACGGCCTCGATCATGCGTTCGCCGGCGAGCATGCCCTGAGGCCCGCCAAAGCCGCGAAAGGCGGTATTGGATACCGTGTTGGTAAAGCAGCGCTGCGAGCGGATACGTACCGTTGGAAAAAAATAGGCGTTGTCCACATGAAACATGGCGCGGTCGTTTACCGGGTCGGACAGATCGAGGGCGCAACCACAGCGTGAGGCCAGGGTGGTATCCACAGCCAGGATGCGGCCATCGGCATCATGGCCGACTTTCCAGTCGATGCGAAAGTCATGGCGCTTGCCGGTCATGCGCATATCATCATCGCGATCCAGTCGGCATTTGACTGGACAGGCATTGCGTTGCGCCGCCACGGCAGCGAGTGCCGCCCACTGGCACGCCTGACTCTCCTTGCCGCCAAATGCACCGCCCATGCGCCGGACCTCGACCGTGATCGCGTTGGCCGGTTTGCCCAGCACCTTGGCCAGGTGCTGCTGGATTTCGCTGGGGTGCTGGGTCGAGCAGTACACCAGCATGTCGCCGTCTTCTTGGGGAATGGCCAGCGATACCTGGCCTTCAAGATAAAAGTGATCCTGCCCACCACAATACAGTGTGCCAGCGGTAGTGCACGGCGCTGAGTGCATGGCATTTTCCCAGTCACCGCGCTGCATCAACTGCTCGTCGCTGATGAAGCGCTGGTGGTGGAGCGCGTCATCAACGGTCAGGATGGGTTTTTCTGAGACGATGTGTACTTTGCCCAGTACAGTGGCTGCACGTGCCGCGCGGTGACTGGTTGCTACCACGGCAAAAACTGGTTCGCCGTCAAAGCGCACGTCGGTGTCGGCCAAAACGGGTTCGTCTCCGCGGCCCGACGGGCTGACATCATTTTGCCCCGGGATGTCGTTGGCGCAGAAAACATCGATAACTCCGGGGGCGTTGCGTACAGCGCCAAGATCCATGGATTCGATGCGCCCACAGACCGTGCTGGCGCTACCCACGGCAAGGTGTAAGGTGTTTTGCGCCACCGGGATGTCATCGATAAAGAGCGCTTCGCCGGTCGCGTGTTTCAGTGCACTGTCATGGGCAAGGGCAGCACCCGGGCCTTGGGCTAAAGTTTCAGCCATGGGCAGACAAAACTGGCATTGCGTTTGCCGGGTAGAGCAAGTCAGGTGCATTACCGCTGATGGTACGCAGGTAGCGCTCCAGCAAACCGCGCGCTGTGTGGATCCGGTAGTTTGCACTGGCGCGGGCATCGGTGATAGGGGCAAAGTCCTGTTGCAGGGCATTCGCGCCAGGATCAAGAGCCGAGCAATCTGCACTGTTCCCGACCAGCGCATTCTCGCATTGGCGCGCGCGTTGCACGGTTCCGGCCATTCCACCGAAGGCAATTCGCGCGCTGGTGATGATACCGTTATCGAGTTGCAGATTAAACGCGCCGCATACGGCGCTGATATCCTGATCGAAACGTTTGGATACCTTCCAGCAGTGAAAATATTCATGGCCATGTATCGGCACGGCGATCATGCGAATGATTTCTCCAGTCGCCAGATCCTGATGACCATAATCGATGAAGAAATCTTCCAGCGCCATGGTGCGTTCGCCGTTTGGGCCCACCAGGTGCAAGGTTGCGTCCAGCGCGATCAAGGCCGGGGCAAGATCGCCGATGGGCGAGCCGTTGGCGATGTTGCCACCAAGGGTAGCCTGGGCACGGACCTGACGCGAGCCAAAACGATGCAGCAAGGTTCCTAGGTCTGGTGCGAGATCTTGCAGTGTGTCCAGGCTCTGCGCCAAGGTTACCGCGGCGCCTATTTGCACCTCCTGGTCGGTTCGATGAATTCGCTTCAGTTCGGCAACCTCGCCCAGGTAAATAATGTGGTCGAATCGCTGGTGCTGTTTGGTGATCCAAAGACCAACGTCGGTAGCGCCGGCAATCAGTTGCGCCTGTGGCAGGGCTCGCATCAGTTCAGCCAGGTCTGCATGGCTGGTCGGCGCGGCATAAATATTGGCTGCACCCTTTGTTTGCAGATAGGTATCGTCGCTCGCCCATTGGCTCAGTGTCTGAATTCCCAGCGCCTGCAGTGACCGGCAATGATCGGGAATGGGTTGTGCAAGGGCTTGTTGCGCGGCAGTGATGATCGGGCCGTATCCAGTGCATCGACACAGGTTGCCCGCAAGAGCGTCGTTCAGGGTGTCGCGATCAATCGAAAAATCATCGGTATCACAAGCATAATGCAGCGCGGCCAGACTCATCACGAACCCCGGGGTGCAAAAGCCGCATTGAGAGCCATGGGCTTTGGCCATCTCGATCTGAATCGGGTGAGGTTGTGGGTCAGCCAAGTGCTCGACGGTAAGTACTTGGGTGCTATCGACTGTACCGAGTGGAATAATACAGGCGTTAACCGGTTGGTAATGCAGCTGGTTATTTTCCATGCGACCCAACAATACTGTGCAGGCGCCGCAGTCTCCTTCGGCGCAGCCTTCTTTGGTGCCGGTCAGCCCCTGGTTGAGCCGTAGGAAATCCAGCAGTGTTTGCTGCCCATCGAAGGCATCCAGTGCAATTTCCTGGTCCCCAAGCAGACAGCGAAATGTAGATCGTGCGGTTGTCATAGGCTGTTCGGGCAGACCCGTCAGCTGCCGCGGTAGGTGCTGTAGCCGTAAGGGGAAACCAGTAGCGGCACGTGGTAGTTGGCCTGCGCTTGGGCAATGCCAAAGCGGATGACTACCGTACCCAGAAACGGTGGATCCGCCAGTTCAACACCACACTTGCGGAAATATTCCCCCGCGTCAAAATGGAATTCGTAGATTGCGCAGTTAAAGGTCGCACCTTCCAGAACGGGCCCGTCGTTGCGCCCATCGGCATTGGTGCACCCCCGGCAAATCTCAGTGGGCGGGTCGTCGATACGATAAAGTATCCAGTTCATGCCGGCGGCAGGCTGGCCGGTGGCCGTATCCAGAACATGGGTGGTGAGTTTGCCCATGGACTCCTCCTTCGGTGGCGGTTGGGGTGCAAAATAGCGGCTCAACACTCCCGCCATGGGTGCTGCGGGCGCCGTATGACGCGATGCAGTATCACATAGAGGAGCGCTATCGTCAGTATTAGCCTGCCTTAAACGCTTTCATCAAATATTTGATAATAACGTGAAATCTTCTTCAAAGTCTCAGTTAATATTCCCGACACAACAGATGTAAGGCACAAGATGGTTCGCCGGAACAACACATGAACGGACATCCCACATATCCTCGCGATCTGGTCGGTTACGGCCGCACCCCGCCCCAGGCTGATTGGCCGGGGGGTGCACAGATTGCGTTGCAGTTCGTGGTCAACTATGAAGAAGGCGCAGAGAACTGCGTGTTGCATGGGGACGAGGCTTCCGAGGCTTTTCTTTCAGAGATCGTCGGGGCATCACCGTGGCCCGGTCAAAGACACCCCAGCATGGAATCTATTTATGAATATGGTTCGCGGGTTGGGGTATGGCGTCTTTTTGATCTGTTTGCCCGTTACGAGATTCCTATTACGGTGTTTGGTGTGGCTATGGCTCTTGAGCGTAACCCGGCGGTCGCTGACGCCGCTATGGTGGCAGGCTACGAAATCTGCTCGCATGGCTACCGCTGGATCGATTACCGCAACGTACCCGAGGACATTGAGCGCGAGCACTTGCACCGAGCGATCGAGATCATCAGTCAACTAACCGGTGAGCGCCCTCTTGGCTGGTATACCGGTCGCACCAGCGAGAGGACGCGTGCGCTGGTCGCCGCCGAAGGCGGGTTTCTTTATGACGCAGATGATTACAACGATGACCTGCCGTTTTGGACCCGCATCAATGACCAGGCTCACTTGGTTGTGCCCTATACGCTGGACAACAACGATATGCGTTTCGCCAGTCCCCAGGGCTTTAACAGTGGTGAGCAGTTCTATACTTATCTGCGCGACGCCTTCGATACACTGTATGCGGAAGGGCAGACCACCGCGCGAATGATGTCGGTGGGATTGCACTGTCGTCTTATCGGACGGCCGGGCAGGCTCGCAGCACTTGCCCGGTTTATCGAGCACACCCGGCGCTTTGATAAGGTGTGGTATTGCCGGCGCATCGATGTCGCCCGCCACTGGCGGGCAAAGTTTCCCGCGGATGTGCAATGACAGCCGTTCCCAGCCAGATGGACCGGGATACTTTTGTTGCCCGATTTGGTGGTGTTTATGAGCAGTCGCCGTGGATCGCAGAGCAGGTTTTTGATACCGGAGTCACACGGTTGGCCGATAGCGCACTGGGCTTGTCACAAGCCATGGTTGATATCGTCGAGCAGGCCGGTCGCGAGTTACAACTCGCACTACTTTGTGCTCACCCGGATCTTGCCGGGCGCCTGGCCGTGTCCGGCGAATTGACCAGCGCTTCGTTGGCTGAGCAGTCGGCTGCCGGTCTGGATCGGTGTACAACCGAGCAATACGCGGCATTCACGGACTTGAACGAGCGTTACACCCGTAAGTTTGGCTTTCCCTTTATCCTCGCCGTGCGGGGGTATCACCGCGATGAAATACTCGAGTGTTTCCAAAGACGGGTTGACAACGATGTGGATGTGGAATTTGATGAGGCGCTGGGGCAGGTGCACCAGATTGCACGGCTTCGAATGGAGACACTTTTCACCGAAACGGATTTATCCCGGACATGAGTCAAGCAACCGATATACCTGAATTTGCTCGCCACCTGGTGAACCTGGCATCACCACGACTGGGCGGTGAGGCCCTTGAGACCAGCGATGATTTTTTCGCACCAAAAGAACGGTTACTGCACGACAGCGAACCGGCCTTTGTTGCCGATAAGTTTGACGATCACGGCAAATGGATGGATGGCTGGGAAAGCCGACGCCGACGCGGCGGTGGCCATGATCATGTGGTGATACGCCTTGGGACCCGTGGGATCGTACGTGGTGTGGATATAGACACCCGGCATTTCACCGGCAACTATCCACCGCAGGCTTCGCTTCAAGCCGCTGACAGTGACCATGATACGCCAGTCGATGAGCTTAACTGGCGTGAATTGCATGGCCGCACCGACCTGGGCCCGGATAGCCATCACTACTGCGCGATAGCCGATGCCCAGCCGGTTAGCCACCTGCGCCTCAACATTTTTCCCGACGGCGGGGTTGCGCGGCTGCGGGTCTATGGCGAGCCATTGGCGAACAGGTTAGGCGCCGATCCGGGTGAAGTGCTGGAGCTCTCGGCGATTGCCAACGGCGGGCGCATTGCCGGCTTTAACGATGCACACTATGGTGATCCCTGGGTCATTTTGATCCCGGGGCGGGGTATCAATATGGGCGACGGCTGGGAAACGCGCCGTCGGCGAGAGCCCGGCCACGACTGGATTCTGGTGCGCCTCGGTGCGCCCGGTGTGATCGAGCGGGTGGAAGTGGACACGGCGCATTTCAAGGGCAATTATCCGGATCAATGCTCTATTCAGGGAGCCTTGACCGAAGGGCTTGATGATGCGGCGCTTGGTATCGCAGCCGAAAACTGGCCGGAGCTGATGCCACCACAGAAACTCGAGATGGACCGCCAGCATTTCTTTGATCAAAGTGTGCTTCGAGATATCGGTGCGGTTAACTGCGTACGGTTGAATATCTTTCCCGATGGCGGCATCAGTCGCTTCCGGGTGTATGGCCGTTTGCAACGTTAAATAAGTCCCGTGGAATCCATCACACCTCAGCCATTGACCGCGCAACGCTTCGCGCCCTTTGGTGATGTGATCGAGGCGCGTCAAAGCAGTGCGTTAATGATCAACCAGGGCACCTCGACCCGGTTTCATGATCTTGCCGCAGTGGATGTGGGAGCCGAGGGTGGCCGTGCGCTGGTAAATATTTTTCGCGCTACGCCATATCCAGCGCCGCTGATAATCCGCATGATGGAAAAGCATCCGCTGGGCTCGCAGCTTTTTATGCCGCTACATGGACATCCGTATCTGGTTGCCGTCGCAGCGGCTGGTGAACGAGTCGAGTCGCAGGACCTCAACGTTTTTCTGGCGGAAGGTGATCAGGGGGTAAATTTTTACCCCGGTACCTGGCACCACCCGCTGCTGGTATTGTCTGGGAAGCAGGATTTTCTGGTGATTGACCGAGGCGGCGCCGGTGAGAATCTGATCGAGTACGATCTGCATTCCCCCCTTGTGCTTGCATTGGATTGATTACCGGATCATTGCATCCTGGTTTAAAGTGTCAGCGATAGTAGCCGGGTACAATGAGCCCGGTATTACCTGGAGAGGGCTGATATGAAGGTGTTTCGCACAATGCTGGTGGCCGGCGCCTTGCTGGCTGTTTCAATACCCGCGGCAGCGCTGCTGCCAGGGGAGGCCGAGGACGGCAAACCGTTGCACGACAACTTTTGCACCGCTTGCCATGTCAGCAGGTTTGGCGACGACGGCAATAGCGTATATACCCGTGATACCCGCCGGGTACAAAGCATTGAGGGGCTGATGGGTCAGGTCGCGTTTTGTAATCAGCAGACCAGTGCCGGGCTGAACGAGCACGAAGTCGACGACATCATCGCTTACCTTAACGAGACCTTCTACGGCTTCGAAACCGACTAGGAACTCCCGCCCGAGGCTAGTCTTAATAGCCTGCCAGACCCTCAGGGGCGTAGGATCACCTTAGGCGCTGCACACTTGCCGGCGTGCAGTTCCTGAAAGGCGGCTGGGCCATCGCCCAGTGGCCGCTGGTCAATCCAGTCGAGCGAGCCAAATGCACCCGAATGCAGCTTGGCCAAAGTTGCGCGAAGATCAACTGGGGTGTAGGTATAGGTTCCGATCAGCGTGATTTCCTGTAGCGTGATGCGCCGAATATCCAGGCTCTCATCGCTGTCCAGCAGTCCAATATGCATGATCACGCCGCCTGGCGCCACAGCGGTTACCGCACCCTGGCGCGAAGCACGTCCCCCGACTGCGTCGATAACCAGGTCGAAATATGACTTGGGTGCAGGTTGATCCACCGGGTTAATCACTACGGCTGTGCCAACGCGTGTCGCGACGTCCCGGCGCAGTGGGTTGGTGTCTGCCAGCATAATCTCGGTTGCCCCCTGGTCTCGAAGCGCTAACGCGGCAAAAAGACCCACCGAGCCGCCGCCGATGACTAGTGTCTTTGCCTCGCTGATTGATCGTGCCAGGGCTCTGCCAGCCAGATTGACTGCATGTACAGCAGTCGCCGCCGGCTCGGTCAGTGCAGCCGCAGCCGCGTCCATGCCCAACGGAATATCGATGAGGTTAGTTCTGGGAATAGCAATACGCTCAGCGAATGCCCCTGGGCGGTACATGCCAATGAGATCACGCTCGGGACACAGGTTCTGGCGCCCGTCAAGACAGTAATTGCAATGGCCACAGGTAATTAAAGGGTTGAGTACTACGCGACGTCCGGCATCCGTGCCTTCGAGCACAATCCCTGCCGCTTCA
>Ga0206683_10002441_pt1 | contig 12543 bp, 8 predicted proteins | sample M280m12015metaG_FD_155483 | JGI IMG/M metagenome (GOLD analysis project Ga0206683, IMG submission 155483) | Ammonia-oxidizing marine archaeal communities from Monterey Bay, California, United States - M2 80m 12015 | ecosystem: Environmental > Aquatic > Marine > Intertidal zone | place: USA...
GATTTTGCTTGTATCTTTGATGCTCTTCATGACATGGGTGATCCGGTCGGTGTTTCAAAATCAATTTTAAATACTCTTAACGATGATGGAACTTTTATGCTTGTTGAGCCTTTTGCAAATGATGAGTTAAAGGATAATTTAAATTCTCAATCGGGTCTTTTTTATTCTTTTTCAACACTGATTTGTGTACCAACTTCAAGATCACAAGAAGTAGGTTTGCAACTAGGTGCTCAAGCTGGAGAAAAAAGATTAAGATCTGTTCTAGATGAAGCAGGTTTTTCTAATATAGAAAGAAGATGTTTGGAGATTGAATCGAATATTGTTCTTGAAGCTAAGGCTTAATCTTAAGAAAGATCTTTAGCTATTTCTGTTGCAAAGTAAGTAAGAATACAATCTGCACCTGCACGTTTGAAGGATATAAGAGATTCCTTTATGACATCTTTGCTTAACAAGCCTTCATTGACCGCAGTCTTAAGCATTGAGTATTCTCCGCTAACTTGATAAGCAAAAGTAGGGATCTTAAATTCGTCTTTAACCGCTTTGATTACATCAAGATAAGGCATTCCAGGTTTTACCATAACAATATCTGCACCTTCTTGGATATCCATCGCAACTTCATGTAAGGCCTCATTTATATTTTGAACTGGCATTTGATAGGTATCCTTAGTCTTGTTTCCAAAGAATTTTGCTGATTCTACTGCATCTTTAAAAGGACCATAAAATTTAGAGCTGTACTTAGCAGAATAAGAAAGGATAACAGTATCAATAAAATCATTTTGCTCTAAAGCATCTCTGATTATTTTAATTCTTCCATCCATCATATCTGATGGAGCAACCATATCTGTACCAGCTTTAGCAAGAACAAGTGCCTGTTCTCTAAGGGCGGGTAGGGTAAGATCATTATCTACATCACCTTTATCATCCAATAATCCATCATGACCATGATCGGTATAAGGGTCTAGAGCTACATCAGCAATAATTATCAATTCGGGATATTCCTTTTTGATTTGAGTTATTGCTTTGCAAATAAAGTTATCCTTAATAGTGGCTTGAGATCCCATAGGATCTTTTTTATCTTCATTTATTACTGGGAATACAGCTATAGCTTTAATTCCTAAATCTACTATATTTCCTACTTCTTTATTTAAAATATCAATACCAAGACGATTTATTCCGGGCATTGTGTTGATTGGTTCCTTGCCTGATAAATCTTCTTTTATAAAAATAGGCTGTATTAAATCCGCTTTTGATAAGCTTGTTTCTGCAAGCATTGACCTTAAGCCTGCATTTTTACGCAATCTTCGTAAACGTGTATCTGGAAAATTTCTTTCTATTTTCATGCCTCTTTATTCTATCTTTAGATCTAATAAGTCAAGTTTTAGAGATTAATCATCACAGTTTTCATCTGCATGTTCAAATTCAAGAGTTGAATGAACTATACCAAAATATTTTTCAAGATTACTCTTAAGCTTCTTTTTAATTTCTGCTGTTTCCATCAAATTATTTGAATCTACAACGACATGCGCTTCAAGAGCTATTCTTTTTTCATCAAGATTCCAAATATGCATATGATGAATATCAAGAACTTCTTTAATTTGGGATAAATTATCTTTTACTTGTATAACTGATATTTCTTTAGGCGTTCCATCCATAAGAAAATTTATACTATCAGGTAGCATTTTAATACCTTGCCAAAGAATGTAGCCACCAATCACTATTGTTATAAGGGCATCTACCCAGATAACATTGTAAAGAATAATAAGAGCACCGCCAATAATTACTCCTATTGATGCAAATGCATCAGAAAGATTATGAAGAAATGCTGCTCTCATATTCATATTATTATGAGATAATTTATAAGTAATAATTGAAGTATATAAATCAATTAAAAAAGCTACTCCCGCAATAATAATGATTATCCATCCAGATATCATTTGCGGTTCAATAAATCTCCAAATGGCTTGGTAAATTAAATAAAGGCTCAGAACAATTAATAAGGTAAGGTTTATTAAAGAAGCAATGATTTCAGCTCTTTTATAGCCAAAAGTTTTAAATTCATCTGCTGATTTCTTTCCGATTTTCCTTGCAAAAAAAGCTATTACTAATGATGCAGCATCACTCAAATTGTGTAGGGCGTCTGCGATAAGGGCAAGACTGCCTGAGAAAACTCCTCCAATAATTTGCGCTACTGTCAGAAAAAAATTAATTGATATAGCAAAAATTATTTTTTGTTCGCTATCGTCTTCATGGTGATAGTGATGTCCGCCGTGCATACCTTTTTACTTTCCTTTTAGCGTGGTGGAGCCAGACGGGATCGAACCGACGACCTCCTGCTTGCAAAGCAGGCGCTCTCCCAACTGAGCTATGGCCCCATAGGCGATATGTGTTTATAGATCAACTAACATATTAGCTCAATAAAAAATTATCCCCTTATAAATGTAGGGAAGCCATCTTTAGATTCTTCCGGGGAATAAATATAACCATGATCAGAAAATGAAATAATATCTTTAGTATTTTTTACTTTATTTTTTATTAACCATGAAGTCATAAAACCCCTAGCTTTTTTTGCATAAAAGCTAATTATTTTATACCTTCCGTCTTTTCCTTTATCTTTAAAGACAGGTGAAATTACATTTACATTTTCAGATAATGACTGAACGGAATCATAATACTCGTTTGAAGCCAAATTTATTAAAATATTGGATTTTTGATTTTTTAAATCCTCTTCAATGTTTTTAGAAATTTGTTTTCCCCAAAAATCATAAAGGTTATGCCCTTTTTCATTTTTTAACTTAGTTCCCATTTCAAGGCGATAAGGCTCAATTAAATCCAAAGGTTTGAGTATCCCATATAAACCGGAAAGAATTCTCAAATGCTTTTGAGCATAATTGATATCTGTTTTTGATAGTGTATCGGCAGACAAGCCCTGATAAACATCACCTTTAAATACAAAGACTGATTGCCTGGCATTATCCGATGGTTTAGTTTTAGCTTTCCAAGAATTATATCTTTCTACATTTAAATTAGTAAGTTTATCACTTAGATTCATGAGGCTTGATATTTGCCCAGGATGCATTTTTTTTAGCCCATTTATGAGTTTTTTAGACTTTTTTAAGAAAATTGGTGAAGAAAAGTCAAAATTGTTAGAATTATTTTTTGCAAAATCTAGGGTCTTGGCCGGTGATAGTAGAATAATCATTTTAATTCCTTTAAAAATATCCAATAAATATCATGTTTATATTTTAATCAAGTAAATCTCATTTTTTTACTTTTTTAAAAGATTTAAACCTCAATATACCCCTATATATTGTGAAAAAGTAAATCCTAAGACTATATATTGTTGTATAAAATTTATACAAATTATTTGTTGATATTATGTATTCAATAATAGAGAATCTGACTATAAATTTTTTATCTATACATCTATTTATATGTATAACAATTTTATTTAATGAATTATGGGGAGTTAATTTCATGAAATATTTTTCATCTATTTTTATTGGTCTAGCAATTGCATTACTAGGTTTTTCTAATCATTCTTTAAAAGCTCAAGAAGCTGAAGCAGAAAGCAGATTAAGTATCGAAGAGATTATTGTTACTGGTACCAAAAGGGATATTTCTCAGCAAGATGTACCTATAGCTGTTTCGACTATAACAGATACTCAGCTTGAAAATACATTTAGAAATGATGTATTTGCTTTAGGTGAACTAGCTCCCAATGTAACATTAACACCTCAAAATGGATTTAATGCTATCGCAGGTGGAATGCGTGGAACAGGTTTTATTTCAATTCTTGTTACTAAAGACCCTTCTGTTGGAGTGGTAGTTGATGATTTTGCTTTTAACCATGTTCAAGCACAGGCCATTGAGATGTTTGATATGGAGCAAGTGGAAATTTATCGTGGTCCCCAAGGCACATTATTTGGTAAGAATACAACTGGTGGTGCAATAAGTTTTACGACAAAGAAACCAGTTCTTGGCGAAACATCTTTTGATGCTGAACTTACATATGGTCAATATGATTCTAATGATGCAACAATTGAAAAATTAAATTTAGCTGCTAACTTCCCTATTGGCGATAAATTAGCTGTTCGTATTTCTGTTATTCAAGATGAAGAAGAAGGTTACTGGACTAACAGCAAGCCTTCTCAAAGCATCATTTCATTCGGTGGACCAGGATCAATAGCACTATATTCTGAAGGCGGTCAAATTAATGATGTTGGAACAACTAAGAATGCAGATGGAACTTATACTTCTGTAGGTGATGGTGGAAAAATTGGCGGTAAAGATGTTTTAGCTGCTAAATTTAAAGTTAGATATGAGCCTAATGATTTTTATAGAGCAGATTTTACTTATGAAATAGTTGATGATAAAAGTGATGCTCCTGCAACTGCTAACGATACTCCAAAAGGTGTAGAGGCTTATCTTTTTCCAAATCTTGGATTTCCAGGTTATAAACAAGGACCTTATCCAAATGATCCTTTTATCACAGGTGAATCGGCAACTTGTAATACTTTTACATGTATTGGAAGAGGTCATAATGTCGAGGTAGAAGGTTGGTATTTAACTCAAACATTTAATTTTGATAATTATACGCTAAAATCAATTACAGGTATGAGAGATCAAGACGAGATTATGAATAGTACTTATACTGGTGAAGCATATACATCCTTATATGATGCCTCTCGAAACACTGCTCGTGAACAAACGCAACAAGAATTCCGATTAACTTCAAATTTTGAAGGCCCTTTTAATTTTGTTGCTGGCGCAGCTTATTATGAAGACAATCTAGATTTTGTGGTTTTTGGTAATCTTGGTTTTGTTGACCTTGTTTCACCTGCGGGAACATCTGGCGCTTTACAATTTGCTAATGTTGCTGAAATTCAAGCTTCAGGACAAGATAGAACAACTAAAGCAGTTTATTTCGATGCGAGTTATGACATTAATGATCAATTTAGACTAACTGTCGGTGCGCGTCATACTGAGGATGAAAAAGATTTTTATCGTCGTCAATACGCAGCTGATGGTGCCAGTTTTGCACTTATATTTACTCCAGACCAGTATTTAGGTCCTTGGACAAACCCGTTACCAGATGATTCATTTGGTGTGAGAATTAATGATAGCAGAGATTATGAGGCTGATACATGGCGTATTGTTCTTGATTATAATATTGATGCTAACACAATGGTTTATGGAAGTATTGCTACTGGTTATGTAGCAGGTGGTTTTACAGAAACTTGTGGGTCAACCTTTACATGCCAACCTTATAATGATGAAGAAAATATTAATATAGAAATTGGTCTTAAAGCAGACTTAATGGAAGGGCGATTAAGATTAAATGCTGCAGTTTTCCAAACTGAATATGAAAGTTTACAAAGAGATTCTGTTAAAGTTCGTATGGTTGGTGACACTCAATTCCAAGAAACTGCCGCGGTTAATGAAGGCGAGACAACTGCTACAGGCTTTGAGCTAGAAGCAACTTATCTTGCATCAGAAAATCTACGTTTTGATGGTTTTTTAGGAATCTTAGATCATGAATATGATGAGTATGCCCCCGGTCTTGATGCCGGAACTTTAATTGCTGGCGCAGCTTCTGGAGTTACTATTAATCCTGATCTATCAGGCTTAAATGTTCCATTTTCTCCTGAGACAACTGCAGGTTTATCAGTTACATATTTCCAGGATTTAGATTCAGGCGGCTCTTTAATTTATAATTTAGGATTTAGCCATATGGATGAGTTTGAATTAAGTCCATTACCAGCTAATGCAGCTGGCGGAACAGCTGATAATCCGGTAATTAAACAAAAAGCAAATACACAAGCAGAAGAAAGAACTCTTGTTAATGCTCATATAACTTGGGAAGCAACTGACAATATATCTCTGACTCTTTGGGGTAGAAATTTAACTGATGAAACATATAGGGTATCAGCTAATCCAGTTGCAGCCTTATGGAATTTTACAAGATATGGAGCTCCTATGTCTATGGGTATAAGAGCAAGATTTAATTATTAATTTTAACTAAGGGGAAAATTTTATGAAAAAAATTACTAAAATTGGTGTAATTTTTACACTTCTTTATAGTATCTTTATTTACGACACTTCCTTTGCTCAGGAAGAGACAAGCAGTGTAAGTAGTAGAGTAGCTATTGAAGAAATTGTTGTCACAGGCACTAAGCGTGATATTGGTCAACAGGATGCGGCTATTGCAGTTTCTGCTATTACGGAACAAGCTTTCCAAAACACATTTGCAAATGATCCGAGAGCTCTTTCAGCATTAGTTCCTAACTTAACTTTAACACTTCAACCTGGCTTTAATGCTGTTTCAGGTGGAATTAGAGGAACTGGTAGTGTTTCAATTCTTGTTACAGAAGATCCTAGTGTTGCTTTCTTGGTTGATGATTTTGGCATTAACCATGTGCAAGCTCAGTTTGTAGAAATGTTCGATATAGAACAAATTGAGGTTTATCGTGGGCCGCAAGGAACTCTTTTCGGAAAGAATGCAACTGGTGGTGTGATTTCTATTACTACTAAAAAACCTGTTCTTGATGAGTGGTCAGGTGAATTTAGTGCTTTAGCTGGTCAATATGATTGGAATGAAGGTAGTAAAAACAAATTTAAACTTGGTGTTAATATGCCAATTATTGCTGGAAAAGTTGCTATGAGAATAGCTGCTATTTGGGATAAGAATCAAGGTTACTACCAAAATTCTAAACCTTCAGGTGTTTATAGTCCTACAGGACCATTTTTATATGCTGATCCAACAGATGGAACAGATTTATCAAATGTTGGTGACGGTGGAGATTTAGGTGGTAAAGATGTTCTTGCCGCTAAGATTAAATTCCTTTTTGAACCAAATGCAAATTATTCTGGTCATTTAATTTTCGAAATTAGTAAAGATGACTCAGCTACTCCTGCAGCTGTCAATGAAACAGAATGTCCAAGTTCAATGCTTTTCTGTCTTTTAGGTTTCCCTGGTGTACATACACCATCTCCTAATTGGGGCGGTAAGTCATGGGATAATGTTTATGCAACAGGTGAGAGTTATCATTGTAATAGTGCTATTTCAACTTGTAAGGGACATAGAATGGACACAAGAGGTGTCTACTTTAACCAAAGTTTTGAAGTAGGTGATTTAACACTTAAATCAATAACTGGTTATAGAAACCATAAAGAATTAAATGCTAGTACTTATACGGGTGAAGCGTTTGCCAGTCTTTATGATGCTTCTAGAAATACTGACAGAACTCAGATTCAACAGGAGTTACGTTTAACAAGTAATTATGATGGTCCATTTAACTTTACTGCCGGCGCAAGTTATGCAGAAGATAATTTGAATTATACTAGCTATGCTGCAGTTGGTCTTAGTTGGTTCTTTGGCGGAGGCGGTGGTCTTCACTATGATTATAGTACTTCAGCTTCTCGTCAAGATAGAACAAGTAAAGCATATTATTTTGATTTTTCTTATGACATAAAAGATGATTTAAGGCTTTCTGCTGGTGTTCGTTATACTCAAGATGAGAAAAACTTTGTTCGTGAACAAGGTAGTAACGGTGTTACTGCTGCTGGTGCTGCAAACAACCAAATCAGTGCTGTAGGTTTAACTAGAGATGATGATGTTCCTCAATTTTTCTCAGCTATACCTTGTTCGAATAGAGCAATTTGTGTTGATAAGAGTGATAGCTGGAGTGAAACGACTTATAGATTTGTTCTTGACTATCAAGTAAATGATGATGTTATGATTTATGGTTCTCTTGCTACAGGATTTATGGCTGGTGGTTATACTGAAACATGTTCAACAGATTATTCTTGTGGATATCCTTATGACCCAGAAACAAATACTAATATAGAATTAGGTATGAAAGGCGATTTTCTTGATGGACGTTTAAGATTAAATATTGCTGTATTTAATACAGAATTTGAAGATCTTCAACGTAACCAAGTTCTTCCTTTGCCAATAGCTCCTTATCAAGAAACAGTTAAGGTGAATGCTGGTAAATCTACCAATAAAGGTATTGAAATGGAGTTGAATTATCTTGTTACTGATAATTTAAGACTTGATGCTAATGTGGCAACCCAAGATCATGCATATGATGTTTTTGTTTGGGATGAAACTCCAAATGATGGCATTGATAATCCAACAGACTTTAGTGGGTTTGGACTTCCATTCTCACCAGATTTAAGTTGGGCTATATCTTTAACTTATGATCAAAATTTAGGTGATAGTGGTTCATTAACTTATAATATAAGTGCTGATTATCAAGATGAAGCTCAAACACAACCAACTAATCCAATTTACAGTCAAATGGAAGATAGAACTCTTGTTAATGCGAATGTAACTTGGAGAGATATTGGTGATCAATATTGGTTTACTGTCTATGGTAAAAACCTAGGTGATGAAACATATAGAGTTGGCTCTAACAGTGTTGCCGGTCTTTGGAACTTTACTTTATTTGGCGCGCCAATGGAGTATGGAGTTGAAGCCGGAGTTAGATGGTAAATTTTATACTATATTAATAAATTAACCCCGGTTATGCCGGGGTTTTTTTATGGATTTCCTAAACCTTCTATATCTACTTGAATAGTTTCAATTCTGCCTTCTCGTTTTTCAATACAAGATTTAATATCTGACCCTCCAGAAGTGCATACAAAGAGAGTCTTTCTATCTTCACCGCCAAGAACACAAGCATAAGCATTTGTTTGCACGGGAATTGTATCTAGAAGAACTGCTCCTTCTTTAACTCTAATAACTTCATTTGTGCTAGGTGAAGCCATCCAAATAGCTTCTTCCTTATCCATACATATACCGTCAGGTAATGGGAGATAGTCTTTTTTTATTTCCGCTAATTCAGCCCAGACACGTCGGTTAGATAAAGAGCCATCATCATTAATATCAAATGCTGTTAAACGAGCAGCATATGTCTCTCCAATGATTAAGGTCTTGCCATCTTCAGTAATTACCGTTCCATTTGGAAAGAACAAATCTTTTGCAGCAATCTTTGGCTCTTCCCCTGGTCGAACTAAAATTAAATTCGTAGATTTTGGCGTCTCATTCTCATGAGAATTAAAACCAAAATTTCCTATATATGCATCACCATTTTTGTTAACTATCATATCATTACAATAAAAGTTGGCATATTCACTACAATCAGCAACCTCTTGAAGAGAACCATTCTTTAAAGCCATTAGTTTTTGATCAATCATTGAAACTATTAAAAGTGTTCCATCAGGTAGCCATCCTAATCCAGAAGGTTGATTAGGGACATGGACAATTTCTTCTGTAGTTCCATTTAAATCAGTTGATAAAACTTTATGAGTAAAAAAATCTGAAAAATATAATTTCCCATTTCGCCATCGAGGGCCTTCAGGAAAAGTTAAATTGTCTACAAGTGTTTTAAATTGTCTTTCCATAAAGAGATTTATAAAGGATTTTTTTTAAATTAGAAATAGAAGGAAAACTAAATAAGAATAATGGGGAGTGATTTAATAATTATATTATTTAGAAAAACTAAAAATTTTAAATACTTTTTCAAGAAATAAAAAAAATGAAATTGTAAACATTTCTCTTTCAGAATTAATGATATCAACCTGCTTTTTTAAATTAGGTTCTTTAAAGTTAATTATTTCATCATTTAAAATCATTTAATTTTCCTTTTGTTGGACAATCCTAACTTTTAATGGGGTTGGGGAAGGGAGGTAGGATTGTCCAATTTTTTTACTTCAACAGTTTTGCTATACAAATACAGGTTGAATAGCAATTATGACTGAAGCAAATATGAATAGTATTAATATATCTTTTAGCAGTGGCATTTTTCTCTCCAAATAGATTAGGGCATCATTAAAATGTTATTGACAGTTATATAGTTACTATTTAGTATTTATCAAATTAATTATAAAAATCTATAGTATTTATGATATGAATTTTAATAAACTAGATCTTAATTTGCTCGTTGTTTTTGATGCTATTTTTGAAGAAGGTTCAATAACTAGAGCTTCAGAAAAACTTAATCTTACACAATCTGCGGTCAGTAACGCTTTAAATCGTTTAAGACATTCCATGGCAGATGATTTATTTTTCCGTTCTGGCGATAAAATGCAACCAACCCCAGCGGCTTTAGAATATGTTGCGCCAATAAAAAAAGCTTTAGAATTAATAGATAGCACTTTAAATAAAGATTCTTTTAATCCTAAAGACTCTGATAAGACTTTTATTTTTGCATTTCCAGATGTTGCTGCTGCAAGAGTTCTTCCTAGTTTAGTGAAAACACTCCAAGATGAGGCTCCAAATATTAAAATTATTAATATTGCCCTTGAGCCAGGAATATTAGAAAAATTAAAAAATCATGATATTGATTTTATTTTGGCAGCTGATCCACATATGAGTTCTGAATATCAGTCACAGGTTGGGCAAAGATTTGATGAGTATTTTGAAAGTTTTGAAGTATATAGCGATGAATATAGATGTGTTTTACGAAAGGAAAACCCACTAATAAAAAATGGAGTAATTAGTTTTGATAATTATATGTCTGCTGATCATATTTACATCAGTATAGATGGTACAAGCGCAAGTCCTATAGATGCAACTTTGCTTAGTATGAATCAACACAGAAAAAGAATTATGTCAGTAAATTATTATCAAGCCGCAAAAGAAATAATAAAAAATACTGATTGTATTGTTTCATTATCTCATAATGTTAGTAATTTAATGAATGATAAAGATGAATTTGCAATTTTACCTTTGCCATTTGAAGCTGAAGGATTTTCAGTAAAATTAATTTGGAATAAAAGATCATCCAATGATCCAGCCAATAAATGGATGAGAAATATTTTGTTTAATATAAGGGACGAAATATTCCCAGAATCTTAAAGTAATCTTATAAAGCCAATTTTTGAGGACCACGAACTAATTTTCCAGGTAATTCTGAAGTAGGTTCGCCCTCAATAAAAATAGGTATTCCAGATTTTATAGTGGCTTTGTATCCTTTTGCGCCTTGAACTAATCGACTAGCTCCAGTTGGTAAATCATGAGATATTTTTGGAGTTTCTATTCCAATTTCTTTTAAATCAATAATATTTATGTCTGCAAGTAAACCTTCTTTAAGGCACCCACGATCATTTAAACCATGAATTAAAGCAGTCCCAAGAGTTTGTTTATGTACAATCCATTCAATAGGGATTTTTTCTCCCCGTTTTCTATCTCTTCCCCAATGTGAAAGGTTGAATGTTGGTAAACTGACATCACATATGGTTCCGCAATGCGCACCCCCATCAGAGCCTCCAAAAACAGTATGTGGAGCTACCATCATTTCTCTAGCACTATCTAGATTGCAATCTGTGTAATTTAAGAAAGGATAATAAATTAAACCTTCTCCATTAAATTCTAATAAAGCATCATAAGCAAGTTCCTGCGGGTCCTTGTTTTCACTTTTAGATCTTTCTTGAAATGATTCAGATAATGGAGGCTCATAATCAGGAGGATTTCCTAACCTAAACATCTTATTCCATCCTTTAAGAAACATTTGAGCAGCTTTAGAAGGATTCCAACCTTCATTTGATAATATAGCTTGACGAATTTCAGGTTTTTTCATTTCTAAAACTCTTTCAGCAAGAGGAAGTTTATGAATTCTTTCATAAGCGGGTTTTTTCATGAATGGATGCATGGTTGTTTCTAAGCCCATTAATATACCGACAGTTCTTCCGGATACTTGTGCAGTTATATTAGCTCCACCAGAATTTTCCTCTTCCATTCTTTTAAGGATATCCTTGTATTGGTGAGGGAGAAAGTCGTTTTGAAATAGATTTAAACTAACTCCAATTCCATATTTTTTTGAAATATCAGCCATCCATTTTAAATCACCATCATGTTCACCTAAATCTGAGGCCATTTGTAGTACCCCGTGTCCCGCATTATGCATAGCTTCGGCCATTGCAGATAATTCTTCTACGCCAGCATAAGTGCCCGGAACTAATTCGCCATCAAGTGTTCTGTGAACAACAGTTCTTGAGGTTGAAAAACCTAATGCACCTGCTTCCATGCCTTCTTGAACAATTCTGGCCATCTTTTCTATATCTTCAGAATTAGCAATTTCTTGTTCTATACACCTATCTTCCATGACATAAGCGCGAATAGCGCAGTGGGGCATTTGAGTTGCTACATCTAAAACTCTTGGTAATTTTTCAAGTGCATCTAGGTATTCTGGAAAACTTTCCCATTCCCAGTCAATACCTTCTGCTAAAGCGCTTCCAGGAATATCTTCTACACTTTCCATTAATTCTATTAACCATTGTTCTTTTTTTGGAGCGACAGGAGCAAAACCTACTCCACAATTACCCATAACTACAGTAGTGCAACCATGCCACGAGGAGGGTGTTAAATAAGGATCCCACAATGATTGGCCATCATAATGTGTATGAATATCTACCCATCCAGGTGTAACAAGATTTTCTTCAGCATCAATTTCTCTTTTGGAGACTTCAGATACACTTCCAATCTTTTCAATTCTATTATCTTTAATAGCAATATCACCTAGAAAGGATTTCGTTCCT
>Ga0206683_10002445_pt1 | contig 12538 bp, 10 predicted proteins | sample M280m12015metaG_FD_155483 | JGI IMG/M metagenome (GOLD analysis project Ga0206683, IMG submission 155483) | Ammonia-oxidizing marine archaeal communities from Monterey Bay, California, United States - M2 80m 12015 | ecosystem: Environmental > Aquatic > Marine > Intertidal zone | place: USA...
TTCCAGCGATGGTTGCTGCTGGCGAATTAAAAATAAAATTTTGGTATTCAGTAATTTTTTGCCATGCTTGCGCGTCATAAAACATGGTTCGGCCATTTTCATCTCTATCCCAAACTCTTGAACGAGCCGAGGGCAAATCAATATTCTTATCCAGTCCTTGACTCAAAACACTAATCCACTCAGAATCAAACATTTCTTTTAATAAAATAACTCCATCATGGTCAAACTGTTCAATTTCATTTTGACTAATAGGCCTTATAATTTTGTGATTCATAATTTAAACTCTTCAGATTTGATTAAAGTCTAACTTGAATACTTATCGATGTAAATACTTTTTTCTAGCTCATAAAATATTCCAGTTTGAACTAAAGTCCAAATTTCTTTTGATGTGTGAGGGAGCTATTGCATTCTATCTATAACTTACTTAAGTTTAGCCATTTCCATTATGTGAGTAGGCCTTGTTTCGCAACACCCGCCCAAAATTGTAGCTCCAGCTTCTTTAAAAGTTTTTACAAACTTTGACATTTTTTCTGGTGTTAAATCTTCTCTTTGACCTAAAAACTCATTTGGATTTCCTGTTTTACTTTTATTAAAAGTACTTGTATATCCAGCTTTAGGTTTAGTTGTTACAAATCCATTTAGCTTAAAACCAAAAGGAACACCTAGATTTTTTATTTCATCAAGGTTTTGCTCGTAATTTTCTGGTGATACACATGAGAGCATTAATCCTAGAAGGTTTTTATGTTTAATTTTATAAATAATATCTGAAATTTTTTCGCCACTTGGTAATTTAACACCTTCTGAAATATGAGCGCCTATCAAGTAAGGCTTATTAAAAGTTATTATGGCTTCAATGGCTAATTGAATTTCCCTGACACTGCTCAAAACATCAAAATAAAAAAAATCAACAAAAGGACTTAATAGTTTAGCTTGTTCATGAAAATTTTCTTTAATCTCTCCATCAGGCCTTGTGTCTGACTCATAAGTTAAGTATTGAGGAGGCAATCCTCCTGCAACCAAAATATGAGGATTTAAATCCTTTGCTTTTTTTGCAATCTCTCCTGCTTTAGTATTTAAATATTCAAATTTATCTTCAACATTATTGTCTCTTAATCTCAACCTTCTAGTGGTAAATGTTGCTGTTACAATAACTTCAGCTCCTGATTTTATAAAATCTAGGTGTGTATCAAGTAAAAGCTGATGATATTTTTCTTGAAGTAAAGCATTGGCACTCCAAAGAGTGCCATTCGGCTCCATACCTCTTGCCAATAATTCTTGGCCCATACCACCATCTAAAATTCTTGTTTTTTTAAAAAAATCGATATTCATTTTCCATCACTCAAAAGTGGATAACTAGGAGTAGTTTCTTCATACTATGATTGTATATCAACTTGGACTAAAGTCCAAATTTCGTTTGATGTGTGAGGGAGAGTTTATTAATGTGTAACTGAGTAGATTGACCTCATCAGATAATGAATCTTCAAACTTTACATATTTTTTATAATTGGCAAAGCTAGTAACACACTCAAATCTATTGATGAATTTTTTTCTAAAGCCTCAAAAATTTTATAAGCATTTTTTTCTAAATCAGTGATTACGGCCCAAATTCCTAAATCTTTGAGCGTTGACTTTCCGTTCAACCTACTATTGCAAGAACTTGAAGACTCCTTTATCTTTAGTCCACCCCAGTCCTTTCTTTTAAAACTAGGTCTAATAACTATAGATTCTGGATAAGGTTTGTGCCAAAAACAAATTGTTGAGGCAAAATCAATATCTCCATATTTTATGTGGAAGCGAACTTTTAACTCTCGTTTATCATGTAATTTATCTTTTAAGTCTTTAAAACCGACTATTAAAGCGCCTGAGCTATCTAGTGGGATACCGATGTTAAATTTAGTGAATTTATCTGCCCCTTCAAAGACTACTTTGTCATTCTTTTTAATACTTGATTCAAACTTTACTGAATCCTTTGTCTTTTTAACTTTCGGACTAATAGTTAAATCAGAATTCTTCTGTATTTTTTCAATCACTTCAATATCAGCGGGTTTATCTCTTCCAAGAACAGTGTAGCCAAATATACTGTTATAAGCGTATAAGTTATCTATTGTTAAGTCAGATGGAGAACGCATAAATGATACATAGTCAAGACGACCAACACCATCAATATCAATAGGAAATCCGTACGTAGTTTGAGGAAGATCAAATTGATAACCATTAAACATATCCTCCTTGAGGATTACCAACTCACTGTCGGGAATGACAGTAAAGTGACCAGTGCCATCGTTTTCAAAAATTGTATATCCGAAACGTCCATTCTGATCATAAGATCCAGCCGTAGAGTCAATAATATCCAAATCGCCATCCCTGTCATGGTCTATTAATTGAACCATACCCTCGCCATAATTTTGGAGCCTTCCTTTAACATCCTGATCTCGATCATCCTTAATTAACGTCTTCGTTTTTTCAATAAGCTCACCTTCTTGATTAATGAATATTACTATTTTGCGCCCTTTGTAATATGGATTTTTTCGGGTAATTGCCGTCACAAGATCAGGATCTCCATCACCGTCCAAGTCACCAGAAACCATATTATTGATTCCCATATTGCCGCTACCATAGTAGTCCTCCATCTTTAGTTCTTTGAAGGTTCTTGGTAAATGTTTTCCATAGTGAGACATCCAGATATTTATTCCGTCCTGAAGGTGCATAACAACATCTCCGCAACCATCTCCGTTGAAGTCTGCTATCGTTGAAGCAAATGAGTTTGCTTTTTGATGACTATGAACACCTTGTGGTAAATCTCTAGATTTATTGCTAAATCTACCTGTACCGTCACCAATTAATAAAACGTTTCCAGTATATATATCAGCAAAGCCGTCGCAATTTATATCGCCACTGGTGGTAGCATGTGAAAACGTGTAATCCTTGATCATACCGCCATTTTCTTGACCTTGAATAAGGTGGCTTGCATCCTCCATCTTTCCGTCTTTTGTGCTTAAAAGTAGTAAATTTGGCTCAAAATCATTCAAGCTGTACTTTTGACCCTTGACCCGCATAATAACTCCCATAGTGCCTACAAACAAATCATCTTGGCCATCACTATTAAAATCATTAACAGTCATTCGGTATAGGTTATGTCTCAAAGGAACTTCACCCAAAGCATATATTTCAGGTGAAGAGATTAAGTTGTTATTGCCGTCGTTCAGGTAAAACCTAACGTGTGATGGTGTTTTTTCACGCGGCGTAGTATGTATAAGGATATACCAAGCAATAGCCAAATCCTGTAAACCATCACCATTAAAGTCGCCTGCTATTGCATTACTGGGGTCAGGCTTATAATTGCCTGGACTATCGATACAATCCTGAGGAGATGGATAGCAAAATGGCGGAGACACTTCATCCGCAGTCACGACAGCAAATTTGAGTTGATTTAGTTTATACCAGGGCTTTTCAACCTTTGAAATTTCATTGCCTTTTAATCGAATTTCATCAAGCATTTCATCTTTCTCAGCAAATGACAATGGACCAGAACGAGGCATAGTAATTAACCTTCTATCTCTCAAATCAGACAATATTTGCGAACTCCATTTGCCGTCAAAATTTTGGCCCGATTCCTGATAAAACTTCTGAATAGCGGATTGTGTTTCCCATGTCCATTGCCCATTGGGTGACCCTACAGAATAGCGGTGGAACCTATTCAATAACATTTGAGCCTCATATATTTCGGCATCGCCCTTTGTTATTGTTTTATATATTGATTGTCCTATTGTCGAACTCCCTGATTGACCAGTAACATTATTATTAGTATTATTACTACAGTTAAAAACATAATAAGTACCATCCTCTGAAATACTTTTAATTGGCTCACTGCCATCAGGACAAGACCCAGCGAAACCTTGAACTGAGAAAAAGGACAGAATTAAGAGAAGTAATAGTTTCTTCATAAATGAATTATAGTTCAAAAGGAATTCAAATTCCGTTTGATGTGTGAGGGAGGGTGTATATATCTATCTCTGATGTCGAGAGGGGCTCCCCCCGTACCTTCAAAGTCTAAATATATATGCGAGGGATAGTAGTTATTACTTATAAAAGTCTCGTGACGTTGGAAGGCTCCACGGGACAATTCTAAAAAGTTATGCCTTGTTTAATAGATTCAATATTAGAATGCAATTCATCGTAGATATTAATCTGCAATATATTATTAATCGGAATTACTAATCAATAATAACCACCAATCACTTCAAGCTTAATTGATATCCTATAGCAATCCGTGTAATTAATTAAAAAATCATACTCAACCACAATAGGGGAAGAAATGAAATCAAAAACCCTGTATCGTAAACTCGTGGATTCAAATACCGTGGCTGTGTTGGATGCGCAAAACGTACTCTTGTTTTGCGATTTGCATCTGATGAATGAGTACACCAGTCCACAAGCATTTACAGGATTAAATGTACTGGATAGAAAAGTTGCTATGCCTGGACAAAGTGTGGCAACTGTAAGCCATATCATTCCTACAAGTCCGGATGCACATCGTGTGATACAGGACCCATCTTCAGCACTTCAAGCAAGAAATTTGAAACATAATTGTGAACGCCATGAAATCCCATTATTTGACACCAACGATGAGTTGCAGGGTATTGAACATATCATAGCTCCTGAGCATGGAATGATTCGTCCTGGAATGGTGGTTATGTGTGGTGACAGCCATACAACAACCTATGGAGCTTTGGGGGCATTAGGATTTGGTATAGGCACCTCTGAAGTAGAACATGTATTGGCAACTCAAACACTGGTCTATCGCTTGGCACAGGATATGCGTATTCACGTCGATGGAAAGCTACCTGTAGGTACCACTTCGAAAGATCTTATTTTGATGATCATCAGCAAAATAGGGGCGCAGGGTGCTAGAGGTTTTGTGGTCGAGTTCTGTGGGAACACTATAGATGACATGTCAATTGAGTCACGTTTTACCCTATGCAATATGGCTGTTGAAGCTGGTGCGAGGGGCGCACTAATCGCTCCGGATGATAAAGCGATTGAATATGTATTTGCTCGGGCGACCGACATGACTTTAGATCACCGTGAAAAAGCACTTGAATATTGGGAAACACTCCGTTCAGATATGGATGCTGAATTTGAAATGAAATATAAATTTGATGCACGAGAGGTAGCTCCCTATGTCACTTGGGGAACCAGTCCGGATCAGGCCATACCAGTGACTGGCTGTGTGCCCGTTGCAGATGAATGGCAAAGAGAAAGTACTGAAAAAGCATTGAACTATACCTGGCTGAAGGAAAACATGACCTTGGAAGGCCTCCCAGTACAACATGTTTTCATCGGTTCATGTACTAATGGGCGTATAGAGGACCTGCGAGAAGTCGCATCTGTTGTCCGGGGTCGGCGAGTTAACTCGAGAGTGCGTGCAATGGTAGTTCCAGGTTCTGGAGCCGTAAGAGCACAAGCCGAGTCAGAAGGTATTGCTCGAATTCTAAAAGAAGCTGGATTTGAGTGGCGAAAGCCTGGCTGCTCGATGTGCTTGGCAATGAATGATGATGTCTTGGAACCAGGAATCCGTTGTGCCTCTACCACCAATCGGAATTTTGAAGGGCGTCAAGGTCGTGGCGCTATTACCCACTTAATGAGTCCAGCAATGGCTGCTGCAGCTGCCATTACTGGACATATTACTGACGTACGCAAATTGGGAGTTTCCAATGACTGACTCAAGTCTCATTTCTGGAATTGCAGCGCCACTGGGTATCGCAAATCTGGACACTGACCAGATCATGCCCAAGCAGTTTTTGCGTGGCATTGATAAGAGTGGACTCGATCAGGGAGTACTTTGGGATTTACGACATGACAAAAGGGGTCAGATACTTGCAGATTTTGTGCTGAATATGCCAGAATATGCAGATACCAAGATTCTTCTGGCTGGTCCCAATTTTGGTTGTGGCTCGAGTCGAGAGCATGCTGTTTGGGGATTGCAGCAGTTTGGTATCCAGGCCGTGATAGCTTCGAGCTTTGGAGAAATCTTCTATTCAAATGCCATGAATAACGGTCTACTAGCGCTGATACTGCCTCAAAAAGATGTGGACAAAATGATGCATCAAAGCTCTGATAACAGCATTCCTTTAAAAATCGAAATAAACATAAGAACACTTGAGATACACTCATCAAACATAACCCTGTCTTTCAATATGTCAGACCGTCACCAAAGAATGTTCCTTGAGGGTTTAGATATGATTGGTGCTTCTTTAAAATTTAAAGAAGATATTACTGCTTTTTCGCATCGCCACTGGGCTCAACAACCATGGGTCAGAGATGTGGCTGCCCGGACAAAACTTAATTTGATATTGCCGTCATTGTGATGATGGTTATTCAGTATTTTTTTAGACATATGAAAAACTAATACAAATAAAGTTGATTAACAGACAAAAGGCTCTACAGCCTTTCGTTAGGTAGTTTCTTTAACTGCCTCCAAAAACTCTTCGATCGTGGGAGAGTTACTTGCTTTTCGGTAAGCAACATAAAGTTCAATTTTTTCATAATCTGCTTCAAGCGGCACAAAAGACAGCCCTTTTGGGGCTATGCTCTTGACCCATGCTGGAGCCAACGCGATACCTAGACCATTCGTTACAAATTGAAGCATCGTTGACTTATCGATAATCTCACAGACGATTTTTGGCTCCACACCGATTTTTCGAAAGCTGCGCCAAAGCATTTCATGAAGAATGGGACGTGCATGCTTCGGGTAGCCGACAAAATTCTCATCAACCAAGTCGGTTGGTTTGAGTGATTTTTGATTTGAAAGAGGATTTTGATTGGACAACACAACCATGACTTCTTGGCGATAAAGCAATTCACTTGTAATGTATTCATCATCCGCTGGGTTGCGAATAAATGTAATATCAGTACGATGGTTGATAAGTTCTTGTGTATGTTTATCAGATGATGAAATTTCAAGAACCCTAACATGCACGTCTGGATTTGTTTTCTTAAACTCCAACAATGCACGGGGCAAAATCATAGAGATGGCTTCATCTACACCACTGACACGGATGTTATTTAAAGCTGCTCCTACATTATGTTTGGCTTTAGAGAGTGTTTTGTCTACATCACTCAATATACGCTTGGCATCATTAAGAAAATCAGCCCCCATCTGTGTCAGGTTAACCTGACGTGTTGTGCGCAAAAACAGCGGCGCTCCAATTTCATGCTCCAAGGCCGAAATACGTTCAGAAAGAGCAGATTGACTAAGGCCTAGACGTTCGCCAGCTCGCCGAAAATGAAGCTCTTCAGCAACAGCAACGAAACATTCTAATTGTCGTATATCCAACTCCCCTATCCTTTATGAATTTCTATTTTTGAACACTTACACGCTAGTTTTTATTCAATTGTACTTCAAATTCTTGGATTGAATTTGCAAGTTTTAATGCGCTGACTCTGTCATCTAATTTCTACTTATTTTGTAATTTCTTTTTGCTCATTGAAAAATGAGATAAAGTTGTCAGCAATTTCTTGCGGGATTTCTTCAGCCATATAATGAGTAGCATCAACTGCTTTACCGCAGACATTGGTTGCACGCTCTTTCCAAAGAGGCAATACATCAAAGCAGAGATCAATCGTACCATTTTTGGCCCATAAAACTTTAGTTGGAGTACTTAGTTTTATTCCCTGATCCTGATCATCATGCTCAATATCAATTGTTGCTGCTGCACGATAATCCTCACAACTTGCGTGAATAACAGCTGGATCTTTGAATGCTGATATATATTCTGCCAGCGCTTCTGGCGCGAAAGGATTTTTTCCGCCTGCCTGATTAAAGCATTTTAGTCTCCAGAAAGTTTCAGGGTTTTGTCCAATGATCTGTTCCGGTATAGGTGCCTTCTGTATAAGAAAGTACCAATGCCAATATGCTTCCGAAAATTTACTACTCGTACTATCATACATCTCTCTTGTAGGTGCTATGTCAAGCAACACCATTGCCCTAACTTTATCAGGGTGGTCTATCCCTAAGCGATGAGCAACCCGCGCGCCTCTATCATGTGCACCAATGAAAAAAGTATCATGCCCTAGCATTGTCATAAGCTCTACAATATCATTTGCCATGGAGCGTTTAGAATAAGTCAGATGTTGTTCATCAGAATCTGGCTTATCTGAACGCCCATATCCACGAAGGTCAGGGATGATAATCTGAAAGTGACCAGAAAGGAAAGGGACAACCTTGTGCCACATAGCAGATGTTTGTGGATAGCCATGTAACAAAACCAGTGGCGGAGCTGACTTTTCTCCTGACCGGCGTATAAATATCCTTACATTCGCAGTTTTTATATATTCTTCAGTGAAATCATCAAACATTTGTCTTGTCTTAGTATTTTGGTAATTAGTATAGTGAATCAATACATATTTATTGTTCGTAAAAACTGAATAGTTATAACGACTAAATATCTTTTTTCTGTTGTTATTATGGTTTTGGGTTTGAAAACTCTATTAATAATTTAAAATGACCAAAGGGGGTCCTAAAATGAAAAAAACACTTATACTTTCGCTTATTACAGCTATGCTTGCATTGAGCTCAATAGGGGCTTCGGCCAATTGTGATAGCGGTGAAACAGTTATTAAATTCTCTCACGTTACAAACACAGATCGTCATCCAAAAGGCATTACAGCGTCCCTGTTGGAAAAACGTATTAACAAGGAAATGAACGGGATTGCTTGTATGGAGGTCTATCCTAATTCCACTCTAGTTAATGATAATAAAGTACTTGAAGCCCTGCTACAGGGTGATGTTCAGCTTGCTGCACCATCTCTTTCTAAGTTTGAGAAATTCACTAAGAAATTCCGCATTTTTGATCTACCATTTATGTTTAAAAACATTGATGCCGTTGATGCATTTCAAATTTCAGAAACAGGTCAAGAATTGAAAGACAGTATGCAACGTCGCGGTTTGCAGGGATTGACTTTCTGGCACAATGGCATGAAACAAATATCCGCAAATAAACCTTTGAATTTACCAGCTGATGCCAACGGGTTGAAATTCCGTGTTATGTCTTCTGATGTATTGGTTGCGCAGATGAAAGCAATCGGCGGATCTCCACAAAAAATGGCTTTCTCTGAAGTCTATGGCGCACTTCAGCAAGGTGTTGTTGATGGTCAAGAGAACTCTTGGTCAAATATTTATGGCAAGAAATTCTTTGAAGTTCAAGATGGCATAACAGAAACGAATCACGGAGTTCTGGATTACCTCGTAGTAACGTCTGTTGAATGGCTCGACAGTCTAGACAAGGATACGCGTGATCAATTCCTACAAATCCTTCAGGAAGTCACTGATGAACGTAACTCTGAGAGCTTTAAAGTCAACCAAGCTGCACGTCAATTGGTTATAGATTCAGGTGAAGAAGTTCGTCAATTAACTGATGCTCAACGCCAAGAATGGGTTGTCGCTATGAAGCCTGTTTGGGACCAGTTCTCGAAAGACGTTGGACAAGACAGCATTGATACTATTCAGAAAATCAACGCACAGTTCTAGTCTTCGATACAATACAGGGATAGTTTTTGATTTAACTATCCCTGTTTTTCATTATGAAAACTTCTATGAATACCGTGTCCCATTCTATTACTGATACTATAGAAGAAAAGTTGATTGCTGGAATTTTGGGGTTCATGGCAGCCTTAACATTCGCAAATGTCATCGCCAGATATGCTTTTAATTCAAATATATTGTGGGCTTTAGAATTGACTGTATTTCTTTTTGCATGGCTTGTGCTGATAGGTGCAGTATACGCCGTAAAAAAAGGAATTCACATTGGTGTTGACGCATTAATCAATATCCTACCATCCCCTACGAGAAGAATTATAAGCTTAATTGCAGCTTCTATCTGCATCGCATTTGCATTTTTAATGCTCAAAGGCAGCTGGGATTACTGGGCCAATTTCGCCAACTTACCAGGAACAGAAGGTCACTGGTTTCCTCTCGGATTTGAGGATAAGTTTCTTGGAAAAGGCTGGTATGAAGTAAACGACATTCCTATGCCTGCTTTTTTTTCCTGGATAGCTGATGTCTTCAATGAAGGTGAGGCATACGAGAAAATTCCGCGTTTTATTCCCTACGCAATTTTACCTCTTTCCATGTTTTTACTGTTCATGCGTTTTTGCCAGGCTTTCTGGATGGTCTGGACGGGAAAGACAGACCGTATCGTCGCAAGTCATGAAGTTGAAGCCGATGAATAGCTTAAGAACATTTAGGGAGAGCTGATTAATGGAAGTCGCATTATTATTCTCCATGGTGATTGGCCTTCTTCTTATTGGTGTCCCAATCGCTGTATCACTGGGCATGTCTTCAGTACTATTTTTACTTTGGTTTTCTGATAGTTCTCTGGCTTCTATTGCACAAACATTATTTTCAGCTTTTGAAGGTCACTATACCCTATTGGCAATTCCATTCTTCATTCTTGCTTCTTCCTTCATGACAACAGGTGGTGTTGCTCAACGCATCATTCGTTTTTCCATTGCCTGTACCGGACATCTTCAGGGTGGCTTAGCAATCGCAGGTGTCTTTGCATGCATGATGTTTGCAGCACTGTCCGGCTCCTCGCCAGCTACAGTGGTGGCAATCGGTACGATCGTTATTGCTGGTATGCGCCAGGCTGGATACTCAAAAGATTTTGCAGCAGGCGTAATCTGTAACGCAGGTACATTAGGGATTTTGATCCCACCATCCATCGTTATGGTGGTTTATGCTGCATCTGTTGAAGTTTCTGTAGGCCGAATGTTCTTGGCTGGTGTGATCCCAGGATTGTTAGCCGGTTTTATGCTGATGGTAGCCATTTATGTTATGGCGAAAATCAAAAATCTTCCCAAAGGTGAATGGAAAGGATGGAAAGAAATCATTAACTCAGGACGTGAAGCTGGCTGGGGGTTGTTTCTGATCGTAATTATCCTGGGGGGGATTTATGGCGGTATTTTCACACCAACTGAAGCTGCAGCTGTTGCAGCTGTTTATTCCTACTTTATCGCGACCTTTATTTACAAAGATATGGGCCCTCTTAAGGAGAATGGCAAAAGCTTTTTGAAACAACCACAAACAATTATTACCGCTCTATTCCATAAAGACACTCAAGACACACTTTTTGCCGCAGGTAAACTGACATCTACATTACTATTTGTTATTGCAAACGCCTTAATCCTTAAGCATGTTCTGACTGATGAACAAATTCCTCAACAAGTTGCTAATACAATGTTAGCGGCTGGTTTTGGTCCTATAATGTTTCTGATTATTGTAAACGTGATCCTGTTGATAGGCGGCCAATTTATGGAACCGTCAGGTTTATTGGTTATCGTTGCACCTATAGTTTTCCCGATTGCCATTCAGTTAGGGATCGACCCGATCCATCTCGGGATCATCATGATTGTGAATATGGAAATTGGCATGATCACGCCACCGGTCGGACTAAACCTATTTGTCACTTCTGGTGTGGCAGGCATGTCGATGATGCGGGTTGTTAAAGCATCCCTACCATTCCTTGCGGTACTGTTTGTCTTCTTGATTATGGTCACCTATATCCCGTGGCTTTCAACCTACCTGCCCAACAGTGTTATGGGGCCGGAAATCGTTATACAATAATAAAAAAAATCTGATCTTCCCTAGACTAACACCATGGTTAAAAATTCTAATTTCAGAACACTACAATGAATGAAACACTCATCCCTTTGTTGCTTTTAGGTGCATCATCTGGATTTTTTGCAGGCCTTTTAGGTGTAGGCGGTGGACTAATAATTGTTCCAATATTACTCTATCTTTTAGCGCCAACTGTCAGTCAGTCAGTTTTAATGCATACCGCTATTGGTACAGCTTTAGCAGTAATTGTGTTTACTTCAATCTCAAGTGTATATGCGCATCATAAGCATGGAGCAATACTTTGGAAAAACTTTATTAAACTCACACCTACGATCCTGTTGGGTTCATTCAGTGGGGCTTTAGTTGCCAAGTATTTGAGCTTTGATTTTTTGAGAATATTTTTTGCATTCTTTGAGATTAGTGTTGCACTAATTATGTGGTTTCAAATAAGCGCATCTGGCCATGTCGATAATTTATCTCGATGGGTTTGGAGTTGTGTTGGCTATATTATTGGTTTAGTTTCTGCTTTGGTTGGTATTGGTGGTGGAACAATGACAACACCGTTTTTGGTTTATAACAATATAGATATAAAGAATGCAATTGCAACCTCTGCTGCTGTCGGAATGCCTATCGCAATTGCAGGCAGTATAGGGTTTATGGTGGCTGGAATGGGTCAGGAATTTCCAACTAGTGGAATTGGTTTTGTTAACCTTGAAGCGCTCATCACTATTGCTGCTACGAGTATCTTATTTGCGCCATTAGGGGCCAAGGTGACGCATATAGTTGATAGTAAAAAACTTAAAAAAGGGTTCTCAATTTTTCTTGGTTTATTGGCTGCTATGGTTCTTTTGTTTTAACTGATTTAAGTGACACTAAAAGGAAAGTATCGTGATCACTTTTTCTCAGAAAAATTTAATGCAA
>Ga0206683_10002447_pt1 | contig 12532 bp, 11 predicted proteins | sample M280m12015metaG_FD_155483 | JGI IMG/M metagenome (GOLD analysis project Ga0206683, IMG submission 155483) | Ammonia-oxidizing marine archaeal communities from Monterey Bay, California, United States - M2 80m 12015 | ecosystem: Environmental > Aquatic > Marine > Intertidal zone | place: USA...
CTGCCTCTTTATCAAATATGGTTGGAGAGATAATAGGAACTATTTCATATTTGAACGCTCTTCTTATGGGCGTAAGTGAAGTATTTTTTATAGGGCGAGTTGGTAACCTGGAAGTAGTCAGGAGTGGAATAACTGATAGATTGGCACTTGCAAATATAAAAGGTAATTTTGATAGTCAATCTGGGTTTGGTAACGCCCTTGGAGTGATGTTTTTCTTAAATAAGAAAAGTTGATATAATGTAATAAATTTACATCTTCAATTATGGTAATTACAGATAAATCACTAGTCATAACCTTTGCAATTCCTGTTTTTTTCTTATTGATTCTAATAGAGTATATTTACGGAAAATATGTTGGTAAAAATACATATAGACTCAATGATACTTTTACTAGTATATCCATAGGCATGATAAGCAGGTATCCAACCATGTTAAATCTTGGTTTTCAAAGCGCTGTATTTATTTATATAAGCTCTAATCTCAATCTAAATATGCTTTCTAACTTAAATCCAGTCACTTGGATTTTAGCATTCCTTATGTATGATCTTTCTTATTATTGGATGCATAGAATGCATCATGAAATTAAATTTTTATGGGCTACGCATAGTGTTCATCATCATGGTGAGGATTTTAATTTGTCCACTGCGTTGAGGCAGACTAGTACTGGCTGGTTATGGAAATGGGTTTTCTATTTACCTATGGTTCTTATTGGGATACCAGGAGAAGTATTTGTAACAGTAGCTGGTATAAATTTGGTATATCAGTTCTGGGTTCATACAAAACATATAGGTCACCTTGGTTTCCTAGAAAAGATATTTATAACCCCAATGAACCACGGCATACATCATGCCAAAAATAAAGAGTATATTGATGCAAATTATGGTGGAGTTTTCATAATATGGGATAGGATGTTTGGTACGTATACTGCCGAGCTACCAGATGTAAAACCGGTATATGGAACAGTTTCTGCTCTTAAAAGCTGGAATCCTATTTGGGCTAACTTTCAAGTTTTTTCAACAATGCTCAATGACTCAATTAAAACTAAAAAATGGAGTGACAAAGTTAAGGTCTGGTTTTCTAAAACATACTGGAGGCCAGAGGACTGTATAGAAGAAAAAGATACAAAAGACTTTCATGTCAAATTCAATCCAGTTGTTACAACAGATGTACAAGTATTTAGTTTCTTTCAGTTAATCTTTACAATTGCTGTATCAGGGAGTGTATTATTTTTCATATCTGAATATACAAAAACAGAAATTGCTATTATTGGGGTGTTCATAATATCTCTAACTACCCTCACAAGCATGCTGCTACAAAGCCATAATGCCTATATTGCGCTATTTATACTTTCATGCCTAGGTGCTGTTGGAATAACAAGCTTTGAGATAATTGATTATGAAGTGCTATCATCAAAGCTTCTAGTTGCTCAGTTTGGTATTAGTGCATTTGGTATTGCAGTAATAGCTCTTTACAAGCGATTATTTGGAGTTGAGTTAGCTAACGCTTAATTAAACCCAATCGGGACAAGGAAGGTCGTTATTAATTAAAAAATTTCTATTATAAAGTTTGCTTAAATACCTGGAACCCGAATCACACAATATAGTAACAATATTACTTCCAGCTTCCATATGTTTAGACATTTCAACTGCTCCGGCAACATTGATACCGGCACTACCTCCAAGGTATAAGCCTTCAGTTTCAACCATCTGAAACATAGCGCTTAGAGCATCTGTATCACTTATTCTTAAAGGAATATCAACTTCCAATCCTTCAATATTTTTTGTAATTCTTCCTTGACCAATACCCTCTGTAACCGAAGAGCCTTCTGATTTTAATTCCCCATCTTGGAAGAAAGAGTAAATAGCTGCACCATGAGGATCAGCAAGGCCGATTTTAATATCCTTATTTCTATCTTTAAGATATTGAGCTATTCCAGAAAGAGTCCCGCCCGTTCCAACAGAGCAAATAAAGCCATTTACTTTTCCATCAAGCTGATTATATATTTCTGGCCCAGTTTCATTGTAATGGCCTATCTTATTCGCCTCATTATCAAATTGATTGGCCCATAGAACGCCGTTAGGGTTTTCATAAGATTCTGCAACTTTTTTTGAATATTTCACATAATTATTTTCATCTTTATATGGCACAGCTGGAACTTCTATTAGCTCTGCTCCGCAAGCTCTTATGGTTGCTTTCTTTTCTTCAGATTGAGTATCTGGAATAACTATAACTGTTTTGAGGCCAAGGGCATTTCCTACAAGCGCCAACCCAATACCCGTATTACCAGCTGTACCCTCAACAATAGTCCCGCCTTTTCTTATAAGGCCTTTTTTTATTGCGTCCTCTAAAATATATTTAGCTGCTCTATCTTTAACTGAGCCGCCTGGATTCATAAACTCAGCTTTGCCAAAAATATTACAGCCTGTCTCATTAGAAAGATGTTCTAGTTTTATTAGCGGTGTATTTCCAATGTATTTAATCATTTAAAGGCTTGAATCTCCTGGGTCCCAGTCATTGCTGGAAATATTTAATTTATTAACTTCTTTGGCGGGGATTCCAGCAACGGTTGTCTCATTTTTTACATCTTTCAGAACCAGGCTTCCTGCTGCAATAACCGCTTTGTTACCAACAGTAATATTCCCTAAAATGGTGCTAGAAGCATATATTGTTGCACCACTTTTAATGTTTGGATGCCTCTTTCCAACCTCATTACCCCTGCCCCCAAGCGTAACACCCTGAAAAATTGAAACATCTGATTCGATTACAGCGGTTTCTCCTATAACAATTCCAGTTGCATGATCCATCATAACTCCCCCTGCAATCTTCGCAGCAGGGTGAATATCTATGCCAAAAATTTCTGATGATCTATTTTGAAAAAATAGTGCCATAGTGTGTCTATTCTTATTCCATAGACAATGAGAAGCCCTGTATGTAGCTAAGCCAAGAAAGCCCTTATAGAACAATAATGGTGTTGAAAAGTAGTCGCATGACGGATCATTATCTTTAAAAAAGATAAGATCTTTTTCGATATCGCCCTCTATATTTTTACAATCATCAAAAACATCAATAATAAATTTCTTGATATCCATAGCAGACAAAGCGTCACTATGTAGTTTAGATGAAAGGATGGATGCAACTGCGTTAGTAAGATTTTTTTGGGATAAAACTAGAGAATGCAAAAAAGAACCCAGTGATGGTTCTGCATCAACTCTTAACCCTATCTCATCTCTAATATTTTCCCATAAACTGTTACTCATAACAAAAGATTATAAACTTAAACTATTAAGAATACCTATGGTATGCAAAGTAATATAAAATCAAAAATCTAGATAAATAAAATATTATGAAAAAAGTAAAAATATTAACCTTTTCATGTCCTGATCAATCAGGCATTCAGGCAAAAGTTACAGGCTTGATGGATAAATACAATGCCTTTTTAACAGATGTGCAGTCCTACTCTGATAAAGATTCGAACAGATTCTTTTCTAGAATTGTTTTCTTTATCAATGATATGGAAGTAGTAACAGAAGAGTTTTTTTCTGAATTTGAGGCTTTAGCAATGAAGCTTTCAATGCAATGGTCTATTGATGATGAATCTAGAAAAATTAAGACTGTTATAGCTGTTTCAAAAGAAGGTCATTGTTTAAATGATTTGTTGTATAGAGCAAGATATAGAGATATGCCCATAGAAATAGTTGGGGTAGTCTCAAATCATGAAGTTTATAGAGAGATAGTAGAATTTAGTGGTATAAAATTTCACCATCTTCCTATAGAAAAGAGCTCTGAGTCAAAGAAAATGCAAGAAAATGAGTTCAGGTCTGTTGTTGCTTCCAGTGGTGCGGAGCTAGTAGTACTGGCTCGGTATATGCAAATTTTATCTGACAACCTTGCAAATGAATGGTCAGGAAAATGTATTAATATCCACCATAGTTTCTTGCCTAGCTTTAAAGGGGCCAGGCCGTATCACCAAGCATTTCATAAGGGCGTAAAGATTATCGGAGCAACTGCTCATTATGTTACTGGGGATTTAGACGAAGGCCATATTATTGAACAAGATGTTCAAAGAGTTTCACATAATGACTCTCCTGAGGATCTAACAAGAAAAGGTAATGATATTGAATCTAGCGTTTTATCTAGAGCGGTTAGATGGCATGCAGAAAAAAGGGTTATTATTAATGGATCTAAGACTGTTGTATTTAACAATTAGATAAAATGGTGGAGCTACGCGGGATCGAACCGCGGACCCCCTGCTTGCAAAGCAGGTGCTCTCCCAGCTGAGCTATAGCCCCATTTTGAACTGATAATTGTACTTTAAAAATAAAATATATCTACTCATATTTCTATAAATAAAAAAAGGATGGCTAGGCCATCCTTTTTTTTAAAAAACAATAACTTAAGCTACAAAGTCATCGCCTTCCGCCCATGAGCAGCCAGTAAGGCCTCCAGCTTTTAATGCTTTAAGTGTTCTAAGAACCTCATCTGCATTTCTTCCAGTGTCCAAAGCATTTACTGATACATGTTGAATTGTTCTTTGATCATCGATAATAAAGGTCGCTCTATAACAAACTCCCTCTTCAACATTAACAACACCTAGCTCATTAGATAGGCTAAGACCTGTATCTGCAGCTAATGAGTGTTTTATATCACCAATTAAACTATTATCATTTTTCCATGCAAGCTTGCAAAACTCGTTGTCGCCACTTATTCCAATAACTGTTGCTTCATCAACAAGTTTGTCCATTGCAGCAATTTCTGTTGGGCAAATAAATGTAAAGTCTTTTGGGTAAAAGTAAATTACGCTCCAATCTTTTTTTAATGGCTCGTAATTCTCTTCTACAGAAACCTCTACCAGCTCGTTATCACTATTAACTCCCTGAAGCTTAAAAGCTGGGAATTTATCACCTACTGTTAACATATATTTTTCTCCTAATATCTCAATCATCATTTCATGAGAAATATAATTGTACTATTTAATTTAAAAAAAAGGATGGCTTAGCCATCCTTTTTAGTGCCTAAATTAAATTAGGCTATCTCTCCCACAAGACTAAAGCTTATAAGTAAACCCAACTTTAAGTGTTCTTGGTTTTTGTGATCTTGCGCCATCTTTTGGAGCTCTAGCAACAATATCTTCATGATCAAGAATATTTTCCATTACGAAATAAACATCTGTTTTATCATTTAACGGCTTTCTTAAATTTAAATCTATAAATGAGTGGGCTTCAATATTTTGATTCACGCCACAAGATGCTGTTGAGCAAGCGCTTCCATTCTCTACAAGCCTTATATTTCCACTCAACCCATTTGAATTAATAAACCCAACAACCAGAGCAAGAGAAGAGCTTGGAACATAAGGGACATCATCACCCGCAGCAACCACACCCCAATATTCTCCATCATCATCAAAGCTATTTTTAAATGTTGCATCTGTAGAGGTGAATGTTAGCCCAATTGGATATAACATCCCCTCTGATCCATTGAATATATGAGATCCTGAAATCTCTATTCCAGAAACGTCTACTGCTCCACCATCAAAAACATCACCATCATTACAGTCTCCACCTTGTGAATTTTTACAAACAGCCTTTAAGTTTTTATAGTCACTAGCAAAATAGAATGCTTCAAGGCTTGAATCATTCTTAGCATACCTAAAACCAAGCTCCATGTTATCTGCCTTTTCAGGGTCTGTTCCAAACATTGCTGTCATCCCTTCGTGGAACCCAGCTACTAGCTGTAAATTTTCACTCATATCATAAGTGGCCCCAAAACCAGTTGTGCTGTGGTCGCCATCTTTTGTTTTTGGATACCCTGATGCGAGCATAGTCCTTGTTGGAACACCATCATCCCACCTATTCTCCACTTGGTCATAATCTTCAGATCTGTGACCAATTGTCAGAGCCAGTGCTCCTATCGTGATTTTGTCCTCTATATAAAAAGAAGTTGCTTTTGACACTCTTAGTCTATTATTACTTCCTGTATACCCAGAAGAACAAGCATATAAAGCAGAGTTAGTTCCATTAGCACTTTGATCAAAACATTCATAATTCTGGTATCTGCTTTCAGAGTCTTCCATATCTCTATAGCCAATTGTTATATTATGATTTTTTATATCTGTTGAAACTTTAAATTGGTAGCCTTCATTGGTATAGAACCTATTGTTATGCTTAAGCTTAACCTGAACAGCCAATGTACCATCTAAGATAGCCTGTGCATTTTCGTTACCAGCATTAGCAGCAGAAATAACAGTATTGATTCCATTTCCAACACCATGATCAGAGTTATTATTTGCTTTATCTACTTTAAACCAGTCTCTGTGATAATCATTGCTCCATGTCGATGCAATAACTCTAATTTTTTCAAAATCTCCCAAATATGTAAGAGACTTTTGATCACCATCGTTATTCATTTCATCGTACTGAGTCATTCCATACCTTACCCTTGGATTAGCATTAAAGCTTTGGCCTGACAAACCAACATATGATTGATTGGATACCTCGTCTATATCAACCATTTTGAAAGTTACAGAATGATCCCCATTTTCATATCTTGCTTTAATCATTAGATCTGATTTATCAAAACCTGTATCGCCTCCAACATTTGCAACGCTATCAAACCCATCACTTTGATGTTCATGAATTTCAACTAATCCGCCAAAATTACCAGATACTCCACCATAATATGCATGAGTTCTTAGCATTCCATTTTGGCCAAACTCCTGAGTTAATTTACCAGAAGCTAGTTCAGGTATAGGTGTGCTAATCATATTTATAGCACCTCCAATCGTACTTGGTCCTTGGCTAATTGAAGATGGTCCTTTTAGAACTTCTACTGAATTAATTCTTCCGGTGGTTGGAAAGTAATATGCTGAAGAGGATGTATATGGAGCAGGTGCTACAAGTATGCCATCTTCCATAAGAGTAATTTTTGCTGACCTGTCTATTGATGTACCTCTGATTGAAATATTTGGTCTAAGCCCATACCCATCTTCAGTTCTAAAATAAACACCTGGGACCGCCGATAAGATCTTATGAATATCTGTGTCCATTGCTTTCTGCAACTCTTCATTGCTGACAACTGTTCCAGAACCAGGAAGCTCTTTTATGTCTGCTTTAGTTCCTATAATAGTTACAGTCTCCACCTCTTGGACATCTGCATAAATCTCGGAAGTAACTGAAGCAGCTGATAATAACAATATAATACCTATAGCTAATTTGTTTTGTTTGATAATTTTCATAATTTACCTTTTTGTAATTTTATATATGAGCCAGTAAATATATTTTGTATAAAACGAAGATGAATAAATCCAATCACTTTAATAAATCCAATCACTTTTAGGGGAATATATATTCACCAGCTCTTGTAAATGCAAATGATAATGATTCTCATTTACAAATGCAAGCTCAAAAAGCTTTTATTTTTATAAATATGATATTTTTTAGATTAAGTTGTTTTAGTTGTTGCCTTTGATAGCAAAAAATAAGCCAAGTGATAACAAGAATATTTGCTCACTCATAAATAGCTTCTCTGTGATAAACCAATCTGGATGCGCAATAGCAAAAGCGCCTATCATTATTACTACAACTGCCCCTCCAGACAGTCTAGTAATAAGGTTTCCTATTTGATTAAACAAAAGGCCGCCTACAATTATACCGATTCCTGCAATAACCTCGCCAAGAGCAACTAGGCTAGTTATTAGCTCAGGCCAAATAATTCCCTTGCTTTCAAACCACACAACCATTTTTTGAGGCGGTAGCGGGAACTTTCCATAACCATGGAGAAAAAAAGAAATACCAAGTGATAATCTTAGTATCCAAGGGGCTATACCCATAAATGGTTTTGCAATTTTTTCTAAAGTATTATTTATATTCATTAATTTAAGCCTCGTTTAGTAAAAGTATATCCTCATCAGAGCAAATGTTGAAACCTTTGTTAACAATGAGCCTGTCCAGCTCATCTCTTCCTATATCAATTTTTAAATATATGGTTCCTGACCCAGAATTTTCTTCCTGCACTATACAACCCATACCATAAAGGTCGGACCTAAGCTTTCCAAGCGAGGCCTCTATAGAAACCCACCCTTTATAAATCCCGTTAAATAATTCAAGATTTATCTTCTCTCTCAGATGTTCAATGCCGAGGTTTTTCTCTGCAGATATCCATACTTCATCATTTGATTTTCTTTTTTCAGGATCTCTTAGTCCAACTAGGTCGCACTTATTATTGATTCTTATTTGAGGTATTTTTTCAAGACCTAGGCTATTCAGAATATGATCAACCTCACTAATTTTTTGATCGTGATCAGGATCAGAGCAATCAGCAACATGTAAAAGAAGATCTGCTGATTGCAGCTCATCTAAAGTAGCCTTAAAAGACTCTATAAGCTCGGTTGGTAAATCTGATATAAAACCTACTGTATCTGAAAATAAAATTGGGCCAAGCTCAGGGTCAATATTTCTTCTTGTAACCGAATCAAGTGTGGCAAATAGTTTATCTGCAGCATACTGATTGCTTTTTGTAAGCTTATTAAAAAGTGTTGTTTTTCCTGCATTAGTGTAACCAACTAAGGCAACTAATCTATTCCTACTTTTTTTTCTTGCGTAACTGTTTAATTGTTTTTGCTTATGAGCTTTAACTAACCTGCTCTTTAGAGTTCTTATCCTATGTCCAATTAATCTTCTATCAGTTTCAAGCTGTGTTTCTCCAGGTCCTCTAAGACCGATACCCCCTTTTTGTCTTTCTAAGTGAGTCCACCCTCGAATTAGCCTAGTGGAAAGGTGGTTTAACTGGGCTAACTCTACCTGAAGCTTGCCTATATGTGTTGTGGCTCTTGTAGCAAATATATCTAATATTAATTCTGTTTTATCAATAACCCTTACTTTTAGTTTGAGCTCAAGGTTTCTGGCTTGTGAAGCAGAAAGCTTATGATTGATAATTACTAAGCCAATATCTGATCCATGGACTAACTCATATAACTCTTCTAACTTGCCTTTGTTAATAAAATGGCTAATTGATGGTCTGCTTTGTTTATGAGATGTGGTACCTACTATCTCTGCTCCAGAGGACTGAACAAGATCAAAAAACTCTCTTTCAGCATCGTCAATTAATTGCTTTTCTCTAAGGGAATGAACATCAATGAAAACTAGAAATGTTTTTGTATTAGCTTTTTCTTCTTTAAACATGTAATTAATATTGTAGAGATTTTATTTATATTTGTTACTATTATTAAGTAAATATAAATTCTTTAATTAAGGAGCATTTATTAATAAAGGTGAAAGAGCTACGAACTCGTCACTTGCCAGTAAAAAAAGAAAGGCTGTCAGAGAAATAAAAAAACTCAGATTGGAAAAGAAATATAAAGAACTTCGAAAAGCTAGAAAAAATAAATAACAAAGAAGTTTAATTTTTATAAGGGCAAGTAAAGCCACAAATATGGTGGCATAGGACTTTATTAATCAATCAAAATGGAAAAAATAGATAAATACATACCTTTGCTTATAATCTTGGGTTCTCTTTTTATAGCTTCAATAGTTTAAAAAGTTCTAGAATTTTTTTTCTTGTAGGCCGCATTTTCCAGAAGCCCTGACTTCAACTTTTGGGCTCGAGTTTTTTGAACCTTTTTTATTTTTTAGCCAAATATCTCCTTGGATCTTTCCTTTGCCAGTAAACCAATTAAAAGAATTGGTAACTCTATATAGTTCAACCTCATATTCAGGAAACAAAGGATGCTGATCGCCTGGCTGCATTGTATGAAATACCTCAATCCCTGTTTCACTAACTTCGGATGACCAGGATGCATTTGGATTAAGCCATATAGGGGAAGGATCGAATGTATGAGTTAATGATTTAAATTTTTCAGCATTCATATCAGCTTGCCAATATTGGACTACATACATCTTATCTTTTTCCCAATCCTCAGAAGCAAAGCTTGTTTTGGCTCTTTGAAGAAGAAAAAGTGATTGTTGAGTTTGTGTGGCAAGATTTTTAAAAAACTCTATGCCTTCTGATAAGTACGTCTTCTTAATATCCTTGTAGGTAATTGAGTAAGTGCCATCAAGCTCACATAAAACTTTAGATTGTTCAGCATGAAGAGTTATTGAGAATAAAAAAACTACAAGAAAGCGCATGATAGATATTATAAATCGTTAAAGTTAGTTCTTAAATAGCCTACCTTCAACTAAAGTACCCTTTATCTCAATACTCTTTATTAGCAAGGGGTCAATAGTGAGGGGATTGTGAGATAAAATTGTAAAATTAGCATATTTTCCAGGGCTAATGCTGCCATAATCACCCTCAAGTCCCATTGTATATGCTGAATTTAAAGTAACGCCTTTCAGGGCCATTAAAGCAGATATTCTTTGATTTGGGCCAGCAACTTTACCTGCATAATTGACCCTGTTAACAGCTGAATGCATTAATACAAGAGGAGAGGCTGGTGCCATTGGCATATCGGAATGAAGGGAAATTGGTATATTTGCAGTTGCAACATCTCCCAGTCTCACCATCTGTTGAGACCTCTCAAATCCAACCCCTTTTCTACTGTAAAGATCTGACAAAACAGAAACATAGTAAGGATTTGCACTCACCATAACCCCCAAAGCTTTCATTTTTTCAATTTGATCTTTTGCTGAATACCCAAAATGAACAATGGTAGTTCTATGATCTGTTCTAGGATTTCTTTTCATATTATCATCAAGCACATCAAGTATTCGATCCAACCCCTCATCGCCATTTTGATGAACGTGAATTTGATAGCCGGCATCCCAAAAGAGCTGAAATGTTTTTTTAAAAACATCTCCTTCCATTAACCATACGCCCTGATGTCCGTCTAAGTAACCATCTCTTAAAACCATATTTTGTGAATACATGGCTCCATCAGAAAATAGTTTTATATGTTTTGGTAAGAATTGAACTTTGCCGGCACCCCAAGATAGGTGTTTTTTCGTTTCATACAAGAGGTCTTCTATCTCCATATTTTCAAGCATATATAGCGCGCTAGGAATATAAAAAGATCTAAATGGAGTATCTATGTCACCAAAAACATAATTTTTAACCTTTTGAATTTTGGGATCATACATTGCCCCAGGATTGCCAATTAGAGTGATTCCATTCTGTTGAACATAATCCTCGGTAGTTTGAAGGCCTTTAATTATTCTTTCTGGCGATGCAAGATATGCCATAATTTTTGGCATAACTGCAATTAAGCCTCTTTCAGAAAAATGCCCTTTTTCGAGATTAGCAAGTTTCTTATCGTATTCATTAAGATGAGCAATATCTTTTTCGCTTATATTAAAAAATTCAAGCGCTTTAGTATTAAGTATGAATTCGTGGAAAGATCTGTGGATAACAAGAATTGGTCTTTCTTTGGATATTAAATCTAGATCATCTCGATCTAGCTCTCCATGAAAATAATGATGGAAGCCCCAGCTTATTAAAGGTTTTTTGACATCCCCATTCAAGCTCTCGGTCTCAATCAACCTATCTAAATACCCCTTTCGCTCTCTAACGCCTTTACTAGACTGGCCTGGAATAGCCCAATCATCAATAGCGACAATGGATGAATTCATTGTTATTGCTGCAAGCAAAGGATGAATATGATGCTCAATAAAACCTGGAACGATTACATCGTTTTGAAAGGATCTATCAATGGCTATATCAGGATATTTATCAAGAAGAACTTTAAGATTACCAACAGCTAATATTTTGCTATCTTGGATTGCAAACGCATTTGCGCCAGAAAAGCGGCTGTCTAGGGTAATTAAATCTTTAGCTAAAAAGATCTTTTTAGTCGTATCTGCAATTATTGAGTGTGTTAAAGCTAGAACTATAAAAAAATAAGATATGCGCATAAATATATGCTAACAGTAATTTATTAATTAGTTAATTTAAAAATATAATATGAAAATTTCTATTCTTTGACGCAGAAAGCATTATCAATTCTTAGCTCAAGATCGAAACTTCCATCGGAATCTTTAATTTTATATAAAATATAAAGGTCTCTATCGAATAATTCTTTCATACTTGGATCGCTACATGCTTCCTTAGCCATGCCCTCAGTCATTTTTGACATCATTACCTTGAAAAATTCATGTTGAAACTCAGGAATATCTTCAAGAAAAACCATTGGAAATAGCATTCCATCCCATTGATTAACAATAGAAACTTTTTCCATCCTTATGCCATTCATTTCTATTGGAAAAGCATAATTTAGCACCCTTGCTCCCTCCTCAAGAAATGCTTTATTGGAAGAATTAGAGTATGTTTTCACTTCAACATTTTTGTTAGAAACTGAAGTTGATGCGCAGGATATTAATAATAAAACTAATAGAAATGTGTTTAATTTATTCATATTATAAATTATACACACAGCAACAATTTCTTTAGCAAATAAAGTATCTATATTTTAGTTATATAAATTAGTTTATTTATGAAAATAGATGTTTATATGCTGAGATCTTCTAAATTATAATCACGCATATCCTCTCTTGCTGCCTCGTTCCATTCAAAAAATTTTTCTGATTCTTTTAGTGTCGCTTAGG
>Ga0206683_10002451_pt1 | contig 12526 bp, 14 predicted proteins | sample M280m12015metaG_FD_155483 | JGI IMG/M metagenome (GOLD analysis project Ga0206683, IMG submission 155483) | Ammonia-oxidizing marine archaeal communities from Monterey Bay, California, United States - M2 80m 12015 | ecosystem: Environmental > Aquatic > Marine > Intertidal zone | place: USA...
GTCTTCAGAGAGTTGATCTAATTCTTCAAGAAGTTCAATTTTATTAACGATGATATTGATGGGCAGGTTTGAATTCTCAGCCAAAATTAGGTAACGATCAATAAGCTCAAATTGATAGTGTGGCTCTGTTGCCACCACAAGCCAGAGCTGGTCAACGTTTGTGGCAATCAATTTGTTTTTTTGAGAAAGCTCGTTTTGTCGAGGTAATATTGCTGTTACGATACCCTCGATGCCACCAGCGGGTTGAAAAATGACTTCATCCCCGGCTACTGAAAAGCCAATATTTTGTCTTCCTGTGCACTGAAAAAGATCCCCTGTAGATGATTCAACTAGCTGGCGTTGACCGTATCTAGTGATCACACGTCCTTTCTGAGATAATTCTTCATTTGTGAAATTTTTTTCGGTTTCAATTACAGCTTTATTGGCTCGAGCAATGCGTTCAGATTGGACTTTCTCGATGCGCCATTTTTGTCTTCGAGTTAGAGACATAGAAAAACAGTTAGCATTATTGTAATCTTGCTATTCTCAGAATTGCACTTGGGTGCGAGTCATGAAAAGCTGAATAATATTTATCAGGAGAGAGTGTCGAAGAGTTCTCCCGATAGAGTTTGGTCAGTGATGAAATTAAGTCGTTTGCATCGGTGTGACTTGCTGCAAATGCGTCAGCTTGAAATTCGTGCTTACGAGAAATAAGGTTGCTAATAGGGGTAATAAAAAAGCTAAAAACTGGCAACGTCAGACTAAACAGAACAAGTGCCGTATGAGCTGAAGGTTCGGAGATTCCTAATCCATGAAAGAACCAACCTTGGTTAATTAAATATCCTAATAAGGCTAGACTTACGAGGCTAAAAATAAATGAACTTAAAATCCTTTGACGTACATGATTGTGATGAAAATGACCAAGCTCATGAGCTAGAATGGCTTCAATCTCTTTATTCTCCATACCTTTCAGAAGAGTATCAAAGAAGACAATTCTCTTGTTTTTACCGATACCCGTGAAATAGGCGTTGCCGTGTGAAGATCTTTTCGAGCCATCCATAATGAAAATACCATCACTACCAAAACCCGTACGTTCAAGTAAATTGTCAATTCTGTTCCTCAAGGAGTTGTTTTCAAGAGGCTTAAATTTGTTAAAAATTGGTGCAATGAAGGTGGGGTAAATCCACATCATTGTGATTGTGAAGAGGCTTAAAATAACCCATACATAGATCCACCAATAGTTACCTATAGCAGTCATGTTCATTAAATATAGGATTGCATAGATTAGTGGCATGCCTAGAGCAAATGTCAATATTAGTTCTTTTATAAGGTCACCTGTAAATGTTTTAATTGTCATACGGTTAAATCCAAATCTTTCCTCAAGGATGAAGTTCCGATAAATACTGAAAGGCAAATCTATGAAGCTAGCAATAAGCATAATTGAAAGTATAAATATAGTGCCTAACAATATTGGGTCGGAGATTCTTTCATGCCAAAAAATATCAAGCCAGTTCATTGCGCCACCAAGTGTCCATATAAGCAATACAATTGTAGAAAAAATTATCTCAAAATGATTTGCTAATAATTTTGCTTGGGTATATTGACCGGCTTTTTGATGGTCTTCAAGCGTTATTGTTTCTTTGAAATCTTCAGGGACTTCATTAAAGGAAATTTTAATTGCTCTGTCCTGTCTAAAATTTAGCCACAATAAGGCTAAAACTGATGTCAGAATTGAGAGTAAAAAAATAAATGTAAATAAGTTAAATTCCATATTATTTTATGTTGTGCTTTTATTGTCACTATTGAATAGAGATTATACCTTGTGATTGTTACAAACTTATTGATTGCGATTTTCAATAAATAGTTTATATTACATCAATTTTGGAAAAAATCACCTATTGAATAGGTCTGTAGTAAATGATATTATATTTGATGAAAAACCTTATGAGATGGGTATAATCCAAATATTAATTCGACAATGAATAAAAGATTGTTCTTTTATTTAATGAGTATCGATTGTAGTTAATATTTTTCAGTTTTAGGATTTTTTATGAGAACAATGGAAGATAGAGATGGCTTCATTTGGATGGATGGGGAATGGTTAGATTGGCGTAACGCTAAAGTACATGTTTTAACCCATACATTGCATTACGGGATGGGAGCATTTGAAGGTGTTCGAGCATACGAGACTTCTAATGGACCGGCAATATTTAGACTCGAAGAGCATACTGATCGTTTGTTTAATTCAGCAGAAATTCTTGGGATGAACATTCCCTTTGATAAGGAAACATTAAACCAAGCCCAAAGAGAAGTAATCAGCAGGAATCATCTTAAGTCTGCATATATAAGACCAATGTGTTTTTATGGTTCTGAAGGGATGGGACTTCGTGCCGATAATTTAAAAGTACACGTCATGATTGCAGCTTGGGAATGGGGAGCGTATTTGGGTGAAGATAACATGCAGAATGGTATTCGTATTCGTACCTCGTCTTTTACCCGTCATCATGGACATGCTTCACTAAGTAAAGCAAAAACAAATGGCAACTACGTCAATTCAATGATGGCTTTACAAGAGGCTTTGAATGAAGGATATGACGAAGCCTTGATGCTTGACGTTCAAGGTTTTGCGTCTGAGGGTAGCGGTGAAAATATATTTATTGTTAGCGAGAATAATATATATACGCCAGATTTATCATCTGCTTTGCCTGGGATTACACGAGACACAATTTTTACTTTAGCTACATCTATTGGCTACGAAATTTTTGAAAAAAATATTACTTGCGATGATATTTATAATGCAGATGAGGCTTTTTTTACCGGCACTGCAGCAGAGGTAACACCTATTAGGGAGTTAGATGATCGAAAAATAGGTGGTGGTACTCGTGGCCCTGTTACTGAAAAACTTCAATCCCTTTATTTTAATTGTGTCCATGGACGCAATAATAAATACTTGTACTGGATAGCTAAAGGTAGATGTTCATGAATACTTCAACCTCCAAACATACTAGTTTTAGTTTAGTATCAAAAAATGAATTACCGTTTCATTGTCCTCCAAAAGAGGCGCAAAAATGGAACATGCATCCAAAAGTCTTCCTTTCATTTGACAAAAAAGGGGGAGCTAGTTGCCCATACTGCGGTGCTATCTATCAATTAGAAGAATAATTAATATTCTATAAAAAAAATGGATGCAACTTCACAAAATATTGTTTTAGTAGGGCCTATGGGTGTCGGCAAGACAACTGTTGGTCGTCGTCTTGCTCATGATTTGAATAAAGATTTTTTTGATACTGATCACGAAATCGTAGATAAAACTGGTGTTAGTATTGACCATATTTTTGACATTGAAGGTGAGGAAGGCTTCAGAGAAAGGGAGTCTAAAATACTTGAAAATCTTTGTCAAATGTCGAATATAATTCTTGCTACGGGTGGCGGTATAGTTTTACTGCCAAAGAATCGGGAAATATTAAAAAATACAGGTATGGTAGTTTATCTCTCCTCTTCATTGGATCAACTTTTGAGGAGAACTACTAAATCTAAAACCCGACCTTTGCTAGAAAATAGTACTGACCGAAGGAAAACCATAGCTGAAATTGTAGAAGCTAGAGATGTATTTTATCGTGAAGTGGCTTCTATTGTTGTTGATACGACAGGAAAAAAGCTATATGAAATAATAAATATAATAAAACGAGAAGTTAAAAATGTTCAATAGAATTACTTGTGTTTTTTGTTTGTTTTTGAGTACTAATGTAATTGCAATTACGGCTGAAGAATTTAGTGCTAAATTGATGCAAACGCATCCCTATTTTTTACAACTCTCTCTTTCTGAAAAGGTAAGTCTGGTTGATCAAAAAATTGCCAAAACCTATACAGATTGGAATATTCAGATGGGAGCAAATGAATCTTTCAGTGCAGGTGATGATAATCCTACTACTAGACTCTATAATGATCTTTATACTACAAGTTACGAGGTTTCTGCTCTTAGAAAAATTGCTAATTCAGGTGCTAATTTGAATTTAACGCATTCATGGAATCGTAATGACAAGGACAGTACTGTGGTAAATACAAATGTCTTTTCGCTTGATTATGTAAAACCCCTACTTCAAAATAAAGACGGCTTGAATGACCGACTTGCAGTTGATGTTGCAGTTATTGACTTACTGGCAAAGCAATTAAACTTATTAGAACAGGCTGAAAGCTTTTTGGCTTCTAAGTTAACCAAACTGGTTGATCTGGCCCTTAAACAAGAATTGGAACAACTTTATATGTTCCAACTCGAATTATCTAAGCAGCAATTGGATCTAGCTGAAGAAAAATTTTCAAACTCGTTGATAGATAAATCAAGCTTATTACAAGAAAAAGATACCTACGTAAAGGCCAACCAGCAATGGCTTCAATCGAGTCGAGAATTAAATATTTTAAGGCAAGAAATGGCCTCACTTATTGACATTAAGGAATCAGAAATGGTTGTTAAATTTGACTTATTTAAGGAACAACCTATTGTGAGAGTTGAGCCAGCTATTTTTATAAACAATTCAAGATTAATTCAGAAGTTTGATTTTGATAAGAGTAGATTACAGAGACAGCTAGAAACTTATGAAAATAAAACCATGCCAAGTGTAAATTTAAATTTGGGCATTGCTAGCCAGGCAGAAGATGATAAATACTTTAGTAGTTTTGGAAACCGTGATTTTTCTTGGAATATAGGTGTAGATGTTTCGTACCCATTAGGAGTAAGGAAAGAGCTTCTTGATGTAGAACGTGCAGAAATCAGTATAGCGCAATTAGATGCTGAAAGACGCGAAACTGAAATAAACTTAAAACAACAAATCAGTTACTTACTGGCCCAAATCGATCTTTTAGCTGAGCTGGTTGTTATTAGTCTGGAACAGGGTGAATTGGCAAATGAGAAAGTCATTGAAGAAAAGACAAAATATGATGACGCTCGTGGTCAAAAGAGTTTACTAATTGCAGCTCAAAAAAATGCTAATTTAGCTAAATTAAGTAACTTTCAAGCAGCAGCTAGCTACCAAAAAATAATAATTGATTATCAAGCAACAATTGATCAATTATTTAATTAAAGAATGACCAGTTTTTTTTTATCATTTTGTTCCCACTTACCACTCAAGTTAAACCATTATTTAGGAGCCTTTATAGGACATTTGTTATATCTGTTCAATACTGATGCAAAAAAAGTTACAAAGCAAAATATTGCTATGTGCTTTTCCGAATTCTCACAAAATGAACAACGTTCATTAGTTAAAAAATCTCTCATTGAAATGGGAAAAAATTTAACCGAATCCAGCTTTATTTGGAACCAAAGTTTTTCTGAAAATGCAAAACATATTCGTAATATTTATGGCGAAAATTATATAGATACTGATGAAAACACGATATTACTTGTTCCACATCTCGGTTGTTGGGAAATTACTGGACGCGTTATTGCCAATAATCGTGCTATAACTTTTCTATTTAAACCTTTAAAAAAACAGAAACAAAATCAATACTTATTTGAACGCAGGAATCAAGGAAACCTGACTATGGCTAGTGTAGATCAATCAGGCATTCTAAAATTGCAACGTGCTCTTAAACAAGGTGAGTTAGTTGGTATGCTACCTGACCAAGATCCTGGTCAAGAGGGAAGTATAATGGCTCCTTTTTTCAATAACCCAGTCAACACTATGACGTTGCTGGTTAGATTAGCAAAAAAATATAATGCTCGAGTTGTGATGTGTTGGGCAAATCGTCTTAAAAATGGTAGAGGTTTTGATCTTAACTTTGAGCCTCTAGATCTGACTTCTAGTAACGATGATTTACTTGAACAGGTAACGCTTATGAATAGAGCAATTGAAGGCTTGATAAGGCGCTTTCCTAATCAATATATGTGGAGTTATCGTCGATTCAAATCAACCCAATCTTATAACTAAGAAACCCATATAAATAATGTTGAAATCTTATCTCAAGAAAATACCTAATTACCAATAATGGTATAATTAGTTTATGAAAATGATTGAAGATATACGTAGTGTTTTTAAGCGTGACCCAGCTGCACGAAACGTGTTTGAAATTATTACCTGTTACTCAGGAGTTCAGGCCTTAATTATTTACCGATTTACCAGCTTACTTTGGAAATATAAGTTGTACTGGTTGGCGCGCTTTATTTCGACATTTGCTCGCTGGATTACAGGTATTGAAATCCATCCAGGTGCTATCATTGGGCGTCGTTTTTTTATCGATCATGGTATGGGTGTTGTGATTGGTGAGACAGCTGAAATTGGTGATGATTGTATGATGTACCATGGAGTAACCCTTGGTGGAACTTCATGGGATAAAGTGAAACGTCATCCGACACTAAAGAACGGAGTTATTATCGGAGCTGGTGCTAAAATCTTAGGACCAATTACTCTTGGAAAAAATGTTCGTGTAGGTTCTAATTCTGTAGTTGTAAAGTCTATAGATGACAATTGTACTGTTGTTGGTATTCCTGGGCGTGTTCTTAAGAAGAAAGTTATCGATGAAGATCAATTTGATTCTTATGCTGCAAGTACCAGTAGTAGTGCCAATGATCCAACAGTCCAAGCTGTTAATTCGATCATTGAACGTTTGGCTGAGATAGATGAGCAGATTGCTAATTTATCTGGTGTTTCTGGAGACCCAAAAAGGGTTGAAAATAAGTAAATTGTCAAGTGAATTTAATACTTGACTATTTTACTGGGTTACTTGTATAATTACCCCGATTTTAATAAACCGAGAATGTTATGCAATTAACTACTAAGGGAAGATATGCAGTAACTGCAATGTTAGACCTAGCCTCAAATGAAACTGCTAAACCTGTGACTCTTGATATGATATCTCAAAGACAAAATATTTCACTGTCTTATCTTGAGCAACTTTTCGCGAAATTAAGGAAAGCTTCATTGGTTAAAAGTATTCGGGGACCTGGAGGAGGTTATCTTTTAAATGTTAACGCTGAAGATGTCACCCTTACTCAAATAATTGAGGCTGTTGATGAGAATATCGATCTGCGTCGTTGTCATGGATTAAGGAATTGTCTTAGGGGTAAGCAGTGTCTGTCTCATCATCTTTGGTGCGAGGTTAGTGATCAAATAAGAGGCTTTTTGAGCACTAGAAACCTGCAACAGGTGATGGATGACTATAATGCAAACGAAGCGATAAGAATAAACTAATTAATTAAGGAAATATAATAATGTTAACTCCAACTTACATGGACTATTCTGCTACCACGCCTGTAGACAAACGTGTTGCTGAAAAGATGGCTAAATATTTGACTATGGAAGGTGATTTTGGTAATCCTGCATCTCGTTCACATTTCTATGGCTGGCAGGCTGAAAAAGCTGTCGATGAAGCTCGTTCTCAGGTAGCAAGCTTAGTAGGAGCTGATCCAAGGGAAATTGTATGGACTTCAGGCGCTACAGAATCTAACAACCTCGCTATAAAAGGTATTGCTAATTTTTACCATAAGCGAGGAAAGCATATTATTACTTTGAAAACAGAACACAAAGCTGTCTTGGATACCTGTCGACAGTTAGAAAGAGAAGGATTTGAGGTTACTTATCTGGAGCCATTGTCGAATGGTTTGTTGGATATAAAAGTTTTTACGAATGCGATTAGGGAAGACACCATTCTGGCTTCAATTATGCATGTCAATAATGAAATAGGTGTCATCCAAGACATACAATCTATTGGTGATATATGTAGAGCGCACAAAATCTTTTTTCATGTTGATGCAGCTCAATCTGTAGGAAAAATCTCAATAGACTTAGCGTCACTACCTGTAGACTTGATGAGTTTTTCTGCACACAAGATTTATGGACCAAAAGGAATGGGTGCGCTTTATGTAAGTCGTAAACCTAGAGTTCGACTAGAAGCCCAAATGCATGGTGGTGGTCATGAGCGTGGTATGCGCTCAGGAACATTGGCGACACACCAGATTGTAGGTATGGGAGAGGCTTTTGCTATAGCTAAGGCTGAAATGCTAAAAGAAGGTAAAAAAATAAAGCAGCTCCGAGATCGTCTTCTTGATGGTTTTTCTAATATGGAAGAGGTAGTCATTAATGGTGATATTGAACAGAGAGTTCCTGGCAATTTAAATATCAGTTTTAACTATGTTGAGGGAGAATCTTTAATGATGGCTATTTCTGATGTTGCTGTGTCTTCTGGCTCAGCATGTACCTCAGCAAGTCTTGAACCGTCCTATGTGCTTCGAGCATTAGGTCTTAGTGATGAGCTAGCACACAGCTCTATCCGATTCAGTATTGGTCGTTATACAACTGAAAAGGATGTTGATGATGCAATAAGACTGGTACGTGAAAAAGTCGAAAAATTAAGAGATTTGTCGCCATTATGGGACATGTTTAAAGAAGGTATAGATTTGAGTACTGTTCAGTGGGCTGCCCACTAAAGGCACTTAAATTATGAGATTAATGCACACTCAAAATGTGTAGAATGTAATTCAAACGTTAAATAGGAGAAACTTATGGCGTATGGAAAAAAAGTATTGGATCACTATGAAAACCCTCGTAATGTAGGTGTTCTGGATAAGGATGCTAATAATGTTGGGACTGGAATGGTCGGTGCGCCAGCTTGTGGTGATGTGATGCGTCTGCAAATTCAGGTAAACGATAAAGGTGTTATTGAGGATGCTAAATTCAAAACCTATGGTTGTGGTTCTGCGATTGCTTCTTCTTCTCTTTTGACGGAGTGGGTTAAGGGTAAGACGGTAGATGAAGCTTCAGAAATTAAAAACACTGAAATAGTCGAAGAGCTAGAATTGCCACCAGTTAAGATTCATTGCTCAGTTCTAGCTGAAGATGCTATTAAGGCTGCAATTAGTGACTTGAAAAGTAAAGCTGGATAATTATGGCAATTACCTTAACTGACAACGCTGCACAACGCATGAGCGATTTTTTAGCTAATCGTGGCTCAGGTCTTGGTGTCCGTCTCTCTGTCCAAACCACTGGTTGTTCAGGGTTGGGTTACAACATGGAATTTGTAGATGCACTCAATGGGGATGACACCCTTTTTGAGGATAAAGGTGTGCAATTGATTATTGACGCCAAGAGCTTAATTTATATTGATGGTACTGAAGTAGATTACCAAAAAGATGGTCTAAATGAAGGTTTTGAATTCAACAATCCTAATTCTAAAGCTGAGTGTGGTTGTGGTGAATCATTTACCGTATAATTAGTTTCGCTAAGTTCTAAAGGTATTAAGGTAATGCAAAATTATTTTGAATTGTTCGACCTTAAAACCTCCTTTTTTGTTGATGATGATGCTTTAAAAAAAGCTTACCAAACACAAGTTACAAGGTTCCATCCTGATAATTTTGCCACTAAAAGCCAGGCGGAACAACTCCAAGCGCTACAAAACACTTCACTTGTGAATTCTGCTTATACAGCTCTTAAAACCCCATTGAATCGAGCCAGTTATTTATTAAATTTAGAGGATGTAAATCCTTTTGATGAAAAAGATACAAATATGGATACTAACTTTTTGGTGTCACAAATTGAATTAAGAGAGCAATTAGAGAGTATTAAGGAACAACAAGATAACTTAGCTTTGGATGATTTTATAGAGCGAGTACAAGATTTTATCAGAGATAATGTCGCATCAATTTCAGAAGCTTTCAGTCATTCACGAGATTTACAGGAGATCAAAACACTTGTTAGGGAGTTAAAGTTTTATGACCAACTGAAAAAGGAAGCGAATATATTGATGGATGAATGGTTATAGGACAAGTATATGGCATTATTACAGATTTCAGAACCTGGTCAGTCAACTGCACCTCATCGTCATAATTTAGCCTGTGGCATTGATTTAGGAACGACTAACTCGCTTGTTGCAAGTGTAATGAGTGGTAAGACGAAACTATTAACAGATAACGATAACCAGGTGATGTTGCCTTCAATTGTTCATTTCGGTCAAGGTAGAAAGATAACGGTCGGAGGAGAAGCTAGTCATTATGCTAAAGAAGACCCAACCAACACTATCTTTTCAATCAAGCGATTTATGGGTTTGGGATTTAAAGAGGTTAGTGAACTCATAAATTGTCCATATCGTTTGCTTAAAAAAGGAAATAACGTTTTATTTCAAACGGCAATAGGTAATTTTTCGGCAGTAGAAATTTCGGCTAGTATTTTGTCTACATTAAAAAATCGAGCTGAGGAAGCACTTGGAGGCGATCTGACTGGTGCCGTTATCACAGTCCCAGCTTATTTTAATGACGCACAAAGACAATCAACTAAGGATGCAGCGAAGTTTGCTGGCATTAAAGTTTTAAGGTTGTTAAATGAGCCGACAGCAGCAGCTTTAGCTTACGGCTTAGAATCTGGAGAGGAAGGTATTCATGCTGTTTATGATTTAGGTGGTGGCACATTTGATATTTCATTACTTAGTTTTAATAAAGGTGTTTTTCAGGTTCTTTCTACAGGTGGAGATTCCAATTTAGGTGGTGACGATTTTGATGCATTAATTGTTGATGATTGTAAAAAGATACTCGATCTAGGCGAGTTAACACCCGCTAAAATTCAAACTATTAAACTACTTGCGCGAACAGCAAAAGAAACATTAGCTAGTGAGGATTTAGCTGAGTTTCTTGTTGATGGTAAGCTTTACAAAATTATCAAATCTCACTTTGAAGCATTAACTGAACCATTATTACAAAGAACCTTGCTGTTGACTAAGAGAGCTGTTAGAGATGCAGGTATCGAAATATCTGAGATCAAAGATGTCATTATGGTTGGCGGTTCAACTCGAATGACTGCAGTGAGGGATAAGGTGGGTAAGTTATTCAATAAACCAGTTTTATGCTCGATTAATCCTGATGAAGTTGTTGTCAAAGGTGCCGCCATACAAGCTAATATCTTGGTGGGTAATAAAAGCCGAGATGACGTTCTTCTTTTGGATGTACTGCCATTATCATTAGGACTTGAAACTATGGGAGGTCTGGTTGAAAAAGTGATTCATCGTAACACCACGATACCTATTTCGAAAGCCCAAGAATTTACCACCTTTAAGGATGGACAAACTGGAATGAGCATTCATGTATATCAAGGAGAGCGTGAATTAACAAAAGATTGTCGTTCTCTAGGTAAGTTTGAACTCAAAGGCATACCGCCTATGGTTGCTGGAAGCGCTAGAATTCTTGTAGAATTTCAAGTCGATGCCGATGGATTGCTCTCTGTTAGTGCAAAAGAACAAACTTCTGGAGTTAAATCAGAAATCGTTATCAAGCCTTCTTATGGGTTAACTGATACTGAAGTTGAACAAATGTTAAAGGATTCAGTTATATTTGCACAAGAAGACATATTTTTAAGGCAACTACAGGAACAAAAAGTGAATGCTAATCGTACCATTGAGGCAATCAATTCTGCATTAGACGCTGACAAAGAACTTCTGAATGGGTTGATGTTAAAGGATATTCTTGGAGCAAGAGATAAACTTCAATCTTTGGATGAATCAGATGATGTAAAAGCAATAAAAAAAGCGATTGAAACACTAGAAGAAACAAGCGCTAAATTTGTTGAAATGCGCATGAACAAATCAGTTATGAGTGTCATGCAAGGTCATAATGTTGATGAGTTTAGTGAAAAAATAGAAGAATAATATGCCTCAAATAATTGTCCTACCTAATGAAGAGTTTTGTCCAGAAGGTGTTGTTATTGAAGTTGAAACTGGAACTACCGTCTGTAGAGCTTTACTAGCTAATGACGTCGAAATTGAACACGCCTGTGAGATGTCTAATGCTTGTACAACTTGCCATGTCCATATTCGAGAAGGCTTTGATTCTATCGAAGAGTCTGACGAAATAGAAGATGACTTACTTGATAAAGCTTGGGGGCTTGATCCAGACTCTCGACTTTCCTGTCAAGCAGTTGTGGCAGATGAGGATATTGTTATAGAGATACCAAAGTACACCATTAACCAGGTTTCCGAGAACAATTAACATCAAAACGTTTACTATTCAATTGTAATATTTGGAAAGGCTCCAACTGTTTTACTTTGTAGTGACAACATTGCAGCTGTTTTACGTGCAATTTCTTGATAAATTTGAGAAGCTTTACTTTCTGGGCTTTTTATGACAGTTGGCTTACCTTCATCGACATCGGTTCTAATATCTAATTGAAGCGGCAATGCGCCTAGAAAGTTAGTCTCAGAATCGAGGGCCATACTTTGACCACCACCATGACCAAATATTTCCTCTGAATGGCCACAACTTGAACAGATGTGGATAGACATATTTTCAATAATGCCTAAAATTGGAATATTGACCTTCTCAAACATGCCGAGACCTTTTTTGGCGTCGATAAGAGCAATGTCTTGAGGTGTAGTGACAATAATAGCTCCGCTAACAGGAATTCTTTGTGATAGTGTAAGCTGTATGTCACCTGTGCCTGGCGGAAGATCTACAATCATATAATCCACATCATTCCATTCGGTGTTTTTTAATAATTGCTCTAAGGCTTGAGTGACCATTGGTCCACGCCAAACCATAGGAGACGCTTCATCGACCAAAAATCCAATTGACATT
>Ga0206683_10002456_pt1 | contig 12516 bp, 12 predicted proteins | sample M280m12015metaG_FD_155483 | JGI IMG/M metagenome (GOLD analysis project Ga0206683, IMG submission 155483) | Ammonia-oxidizing marine archaeal communities from Monterey Bay, California, United States - M2 80m 12015 | ecosystem: Environmental > Aquatic > Marine > Intertidal zone | place: USA...
CAGTACCATCACCAAGTAGAAAAGGTATAAATAAAAACAAAACTGATAGAATGAGTGGTTATAAAAAAGTAGAAGAAATTTTAACAGAAGTGGATATTACACCACATCACATACAAATGTTAAGAACAATGTATGCATCTGTTAAAATGATAAATCCATCAGGAAGTGCATATAAAAATTTAATTTCTTATTTAGACAATATGACAAGAAGAAATTTACAAAAAATATCAAGAGCTAAAATAAAATGGTTATCACCATTAGCAAAAAATAGGTTAAAATTTGCAGAAAATCTTGAAAAAACGCTTGACTTATATAGTAAAAATGTTGTATATTCCAGTATGGAAGATTGGGATACTACAACCATTTCCGAACAAAAGATTAAAAGGGTAGTGGGTATTTATGGTGGACGGTTTCAACCGTTTGGGCCCCACCATTTGAAAACCTTTAAGTGGTTACAATCCAAAGTGGATGATGCATATATTGCAACATCTAACATAAAAAAGTTACCACGACACCCAATGAATTTTGCGGAAAAGGCAAGACATATGGCAAAAATGGGAGTACCTAAAAATAAGATTGTTTTAGAGAGAATACCATTAGTTGCAAAAAACATACTTAAAAAGTATGACCCTGAAACTACTGCTGTTGTTTATATTTTTGGTAAAAAAGATGCAGGTAGATTAAAAGGTGGAAAGAAAACAGATGGTGGTTTAACTTATTTCCAAGATTTTAAAAAGAATAAACGAAATCTAAAAGGGCATGAGGAACATGGTTATTATTTAGTTGCACCGCATGTTAGTATGAGTGTTGGTGGGAAAGAGGTTTCAGGTACTTCAATGAGAAATGTTTTAGGTAGTCCTAAACTCGATGATAAGATAAGACCAAAAGTATTTAAAAAGTTATTTGGATACTTCAATCAAGGTACTTATAATATGATGACAAATAAATTCTCTAAGTTGTTTGAATTTTATAATAAACCATCAGTAAAAGATATAATAAAAGAAGTAAGTGCACTTGGAGCACATTTTGATGCGGGTATATTAGATGATGAGGGATTGTATGATTTCTTTAATTCATTTGATGATTATAAAAGAGTATCACCAAAACATGCAGAAATTTTAGGATGGGAAGTAATTGGTGATATTGTAGATTATAAAAGAGCAACCGACCCAGCTTATGATTTTCAATATGTACAAGATAGAGTGGGTACTGTAACATTTGGAAAAACAATAAACCAAAATACAAGAAATACTGATAGTGTGAGTAATCCATTTCCAAAGTATAAAAAACACATGCAACAAATGGCAGATAAAATGGGTTGGGAAATAATTAAATTCTTTGGTAATAATAAACACAATAAGATGAAAGATTCACATACCTTTGATATGAAAGATGTCAAAAAAGGTGTGGAAAAAATTAAAAAATTACAAGACCAAATAGATATAACAAACGATACAAAGGAGTTACTACTTATGGGCGGAGCCTATGGACACATGAGTCATCCATTCGATGATAATAATCTTACATTTTCAGACTTGAAACAGATAGTTATTAATGGGTTAGGTGGAACACTTGATAGAGAAGATGGAGTTACAGAGAAACTTGATGGACAAAACTTAATGGTAAGTTGGGTTGATGGTAAGTTAAGAGCAGCTCGTAATAAAGGGCATTTAAAAAACTTCGGTAAAACTGCACCAACCACGAGTGGAATAAAATCTATGTTTAGTGGTAGAGGTGAGATTGAAAAGGCTTTTGTGGGGGCAATGAAAAATTTAGAAAAAGCCATTGGAAGTTTAAATGATAAACAAAAAGATAAAGTTTTTGGAAATGGTAGTAAATGGATGAATTTAGAGGTTATGTATCCTAAAACTGCAAATGTAGTTGATTATGATATTGCAGAAATAGTATTTCATGGTACATTAGAATATGATGAAAGTGGAAAACCCATTGGACAACCAAAAGATAGTGCTAGAATGTTACAAGGTATGATTAAACAAATGAATCAACATATACAATCAATGTTTAGAATAGGAAAACCAAATTTTCTTACTGTACCCAAACATCAAGATTTTGGTAGAATGAAAAATAAATTTTTAGGACAATTGAAGAAATTACAATCACAATATGCATTGAAAGATAACAGTAGGTTGGGTGAATATCACGAAGCATGGTGGAGAGAATATGTATTCAATGCATCTAAACAATTTAAGGTTAGTTTGAAACCAAATCAATTTGTTAGTTTGGTTAATAGGTGGGCATTCTTTGATAAGTCATATAAGATAAGAGATATTAAAAAAGATTATAAAGATAATCCTAAATTTTTAGATTGGATATTAAGTACGGATAAGATGGATCACCAAAATATTTTTAAACAAAATATAAAACCATTTGAAATATTATTCTTTGGTGTTGGTGCGGAAATATTAAAAAATATTAGTGGGTGGATGGCAGCTTCACCAAGCGCTACCACACAAAAATTGAGAAAAGATGTTATCAAAGCATTCAAGGATTTACAGAGTGGTGGTAATGTAAATAAATTAAAGAAATTAAAAATACAAATTGAGAAACTACAGGCAATCGGTGGATTAGATGCGATAGTTCCAAGTGAAGGTATTGTTTTCAAGTATAAAGGAAAGATATATAAGTTCACAGGAGCATTTGCACCAATCAATCAGATACTCGGTAGTTTGAAATTTGGATAGGAGTTACGATGGCAGGATATAGTAAAGAGGCAGTAAGACAGAATGAAGTATTAAAAGATTTATTATCAGGTAAGGAACATAAAAAATCTTATGTACAAGTAGGTTACGAGGGCAAGGTAGAAGATAAAGGTGGAGAAACTCGTCAAGGAAAATTAACAGACATCATGAAAGATGTTAGAATGCCTTGGTTTTGTCCATCATGTAAAAAGGCAATGAAGAAAAAACTTGATAACAAGTTTTGGGCAATTGCAGGACATTGTTTTGATTGTCATGTCGAGATGGAAAACAAACTTCGTATGAAGGGGGATTATGAACAATATGCTAAGAAGAAAATTAATGAGAATAAAAAAGCTTATTTAACAGATTTAAAACAGAGTATTGATGAGTTTGAAAAAACAGGTGGTAAAGCAGAGTTTTTCAATAGTGTTGGTGTAGTTGATATCGAACTTGAAAAAGAAAAATGGGAAATGGGAGAAGACCAATTCAATACAGTTATTGAAGAGGCCCGAGCATATATAAATAAATTAGAAAAGGCTATAGATGAAGAAACAACGGAACTTGATCCTGCCTGAGGATTTAATTATTGAGATAATGGGAATGGTTTCCCAGTTAGGTAATGTTGCTGCAGAGTATCATATGAAAATTAATAATAATGAGACTGAAGAAGTAACGAGAGTATATAGAAAGATTTTAAAAAAGTTGATGGATTTAACAGAACACGATAAAACTGGATATTTATCATTAGAAGAAATTTGTAATGAATATGGCATAATACTACCAAGTAAAGGAGAACACAATGGGAATCATTAATTGGATTCTTGAATTTCTTTTTGGCGGAAAGAAAAAAGAAGAAGTCAAAAAGTTAGACAAGGCAATAAAGGTAAAAGAGACTGAAAATAAAGAACTTGAAAAACAAGTTACAGTACTTGAATCTAAGAAAAAAGTTAACAAAAAAGAAGTGGCAACACTTAAACGGAAGGTAACTACTACAAAGAAACATATTGTTGAAGCTAAGAAAGCTGTTGAATTTGATGACAGCGACGAAGCTTTAAAATATTTGAAGAAATTTTCCAAGTAGTATATATTTATATATATGAGATATATTATATACATATTACTATTAGTTGGGTTTCTTTATGGACAATCTGAAGAAAAAACTATATCTGTACCTAAATCGGATGTAATTGAGTGGGCAAACAAACTCAAACAATACGAAACATCGGATAGTTTACAAACAAGTTTAATTTCAGATTTAGAACTTCAAGTTAAAAAGTTAGAAGAAAATTCTACTTTAGATTCTTTGATAATTTCAACGAGAGTACATCAAATTGATTTATTAAAAGAAACTACTGAACTTTATAAAGAGAAAGTAAAAGTTGTCAAACCTAAATGGCATGAGAACAAATGGTTATGGTTTACTTATGGAGTAGTGGCCACTTCAACATCAGTCTGGTTAACAGGTCAGCTAGTAGGCGAATAATGGCACAACAAATAAAAGAAGTAATTAAACAAGAGTATGTAAAATGTGCTCAAGATCCTGCATATTTTATGAAGAAGTATTGTGTGATACAACATCCAATACAAGGTAAAATACCATTTTCTTTATATGATTTTCAGGAAAAGACTGTAAATGAATTTCAAGAAAATAGATTTAATATTATCTTGAAGGCAAGACAACTTGGTATCAGTACATTAACTGCTGGATATTCTTTATGGTTGATGACATTTCATCAAGACAAGAATGTGTTGGTTATTGCTACAAAACAAGAAGTTGCTAAAAACTTAGTAACAAAAGTTAGAGTGATGCACGCAAATCTACCGAGTTGGTTGAAACAAAAATGTGTAGAGGATAACAAGTTGAATCTACGATATATGAATGGTTCACAGATTAAGGCAGTTTCTTCAGGACCCGAAGCAGCTCGTTCAGAAGCATTATCATTATTGATATTGGACGAGGCAGCATTTATTGATAAGATTGATGAGATATGGACTGCTTCACAACAGACATTGACAACGGGTGGTAGTTGTATTGCACTCTCTACACCTAATGGTGTTGGTAATTGGTTTCATAAACATTGGGTTGAGGCAGAAGAAGGCAGTGGAATGTTTAATTTTATTAAATTACATTGGACGGTTCATCCAGACAGAGAACAAGAGTGGAGAGATGAACAAGATACACTATTAGGAATACAGAGTGCAGCACAAGAATGTGATTGTGATTTTATAACTTCTGGTACTTCTGTTATTGATGCATTGATATTAGATAAATGTAGAGAAACTCAAGTGAAAGAACCAATTGAAAAACGAGGGATTGATAGTAATTGTTGGATATGGGAACCGCCTAATTATACAAAAACTTATGTGGTAACGGCAGATGTTGGTCGTGGTGATGCAGCAGACTATAGTGCATTTCATGTTATGGATGTAGAAAAAGTAGAACAAGTGGCAGAGTATAAAGGTAGGATTCCTACAAAAGATTTTGGTAATATGTTGGTTAGTATTGCAACAGAATATAACGATGCTTTACTAATTATAGAAAACAATAACATTGGTTGGGCAACCATCCAACAAGTAATAGATAGGGATTATCCTAATCTATTTTATACGAGTAAAGATTTAAGATATATCGATATTGCTCATCAAATGAACAATCGATTTAGAAGTGAAGAAAAGAAAATGGTGGCTGGATTTTCAACCACTATGAAAACTCGACCTTTGATTATTGCAAAGTTAGAGGAATATTTTAGGGATGAATCAGTAGTGGTTCGTTCCAGTAGATTAATAGATGAATTATTTACATTTATTTATTTAAATAATAGAGCAGAAGCAATGAGAGGTTACAATGATGACTTGGTAATGTCTTTTGCTATAGGTTTATGGGTTCGTGATACTGCATTGAGATTACGAACAGAAGGAATTGAGTTAACAAAAAAAACACTTGATAGATTTCAAGATGTTGATGGACTATACACTCCCGAAGACAATGATAATGGTGAATGGGAATGGGAAGTAGGCCACGAAAGAAAAAAAGAGTCTTTAAAATGGCTCTTATAACTAACAAAGAGGTAAAAAATGGCAGATAAATCATTATTTAGTAGATTACAACGATTATTTAGTACAAATGTAATTGTAAGAAATGTTGGTGGTAAGAAACTAAAAATAGCCGATACAGAACAAGTTCAATCACAAGTGAAATCACATTTGGTTGATAGATATTCAAAACTACATAGTGGATTGGATATGGCGAATAGTGGATATTCCACATTTGCACAAATACAGGCTGCACGATTGGGTTTATTTAAAGATTATGAAACGATGGAGTCAGATTCAATTATTGCATCTGCACTCGATACTTATGCAGATGAATCAACAATGAAAAGTGCGTATGGAGAATCGTTAGAAATACAAAGTGATAATGATCAAATAAAACAAATACTACATAACTTATTCTATGACATTATGAACATAGAATTTAATCTATGGCCGTGGGTAAGAAATATGTGTAAGTATGGAGACTTCTTTTTGTACTTAGATATTAGTGATAAGTATGGAATACACAATGTAGTTCCAATGTCAGCTTATGAAATTCTTCGAGTAGAAGGCGAAGACCCAGAGAATCCTTATTATACTAAATTCTATTTAGAAGCAATGGAACAAGCACATCCTTATTTTGCTCGTTCAACTACAAATAAAAAGATTGAATTTGAGAATTTCCAAATTGCTCACTTCAGATTAGCCAATGATAGTAATATGTTACCGTATGGTAAGTCAATGGTAGAAAGTGCTCGTAAAGTTTGGAAACAAATTACATTGATGGAAGATGCTATGTTGATTCACAGAATCATGAGAGCACCAGAGAAGAGAGTATTTAAAGTTGATATTGGAAACATTCCACCAAATGAAGTTGATAATTATATGCAACGAATAATCAACAAGATGAAGAAGACACCTTTTATGGATGACAATACTGGTGATTATAATTTGAAATTTAACATACAGAATCTAACAGAAGATTTCTTTATGCCAGTTCGTGGTGGTGATAGTGGAACATCAATTGAATCATTACCAGGAATGCAATATGAAACTACAGAAGACATTGAGTATTTAAAAAATCGTATGTTAGCAGCTTTAAGAATACCAAAAGCATTCTTAGGATATGAAGAAAGTCTTGGTAGTAAAGCAACACTTGCCGCAGAAGATGTTAGATTTGCAAGAACAATTGAGAGAATTCAAAGAATTGTAACAAGTGAATTGACGAAGATTGCAGTTGTTCATTTATACGCACAAGGATATACAGATGAAGAATTAGTAAACTTTGAATTGAAATTAACTAATCCATCTACAATTTATGAACAAGAGAAGATTGAATTGTGGAGTAATAAAGTTAATTTAGCTCGTGATGTAAAAGACAATAGTTTAATGTCAAGTGATTGGGTGTATAAAAATATTTTCAATTTTACATCAAAAGAACAAGAACAACTTGAAAAAGAATTAGTGGATGATCAAAAAACTAAATTTAGATATTCACAAATAGAACAAGAAGGTAATGATCCTGCAGCTAGTGGTGATTCAGTTGGAACACCAAGTGATATGGCTGCAATTGGATTGGGAGCCGATGATGAGGCAGAACCACCTGAAACATTAGCAGGTTCTATCTTTGATGATGAAGGTGGGGCACCTGAAGGTGGATTTGAGGGTGCAGGAAGACCAAAAGAAGTAACTAAATATGGTAAAGATGGTAGTGCAAGAGGACGAGATCCACTTGGTAGACCAAAAATACCTATGGCTTTAGCTCATTTTGATAGATTAAAAAAATCTTTTGGGAGTAAAGCGAGAGAAATATTAAAAGAAACAATTGAAAGTGAAGAAATAGATAAAGAATATAAAGATTTTACGGAAGATAAATAACGATTATTTGAAGTTTTTATATTTATTTATGTATAAACTTATCATGAATGGAGTGTTTGATGAATTATAACAAGAAGCACAGTAAAATAAAAAATACTGGAATTCTTTTCGAATTGCTGACTCGCCAAATAACTGTTGATGTACTAAATGATACAAAAGACAGTAAGGCAGTTAGTATTTTAAAAGAAACATTTAAACCAAATACAGAACTTGGTAAAGAGTATGAACTTTACAAGATTTTGTCAGAAAAGACATATAAAACTACTGAGCAAGCAAATATTTTGCTTTCAGCAGTAATAAAAAGTCGTAGGCATTTATCAAATCGTAAATTACGAAATGAAAAATATAATTTGATTAAAACGGTTAAAGAAAGTTATAACGCTGCTGACTTTTTCAATACACGAATACCAGGATATAAACTTTTGGCTTCAATTTACAATGTATTTGAAGGTGAATCTTTAAAAGAGAAAATATCTCCTGTAGAAGAAACTGATAGTAAAGTAACAATTATAGAGAACATCACTAAAGTCAGACGCACTAAGAGGGTTAAAGATGGTGTTCAAGAGGACTTAAATAAACAAGATAAAGATTTAAGGTTGTTAACTTATCAACTATTGGTTGATAAATTCAACAAAAAGTACAGCACTCTAAATGAAAATCAGAGAAATTTGCTTAAAGAGTATATAAATAATTTATCAAACACTAACTCTTTGCGCGAATTCATAGATACTGAAGTTATTAAAATTAAAAAAACCTTAAAATCACACTTACGAAAAGTTGATGATAAGATTACTAAAATTAAATTAACCGAAGCAATAACTCATACAGATACTGCAACAAAAGGAATTCATGTAAAAGATTCTAATGTTGTTTCATTGATGAGATATTATGAATTGGTAGGGGAGTTAGATAATGTCCATAAAAATAAATAGAAAAAAGTTTACGGAATTACTTCGTACTTTAATTAAAAAAGAAATAAAAGAAGCCTCAACAACTGCAACCGCTGGTGGAGAATATGATACACCAAACGCATTTCAATCTAAAGGTAATGAAAAAAGAAAAAAGATTGCAAAGACAGGAACAGATTTTAAAGTTGTAGAGGGAAAGTGGGCAGTTACTGTTGATGGTGTAGGTAAAATTATTGTAGATGCACAAGGTAAAGGACAAGCAAAAACAGTTGTTGCTAGAAGTTTGAAAAAAGGTATGAAGGGTATTACAAAAGTATCACGAGTACAAACTGCATTCGGTAAACAACTTGATAAGAAAACCGAAATAAAAGAAGCTCGGTATACAAAATATCGTAACGATGAATCCTTAACACCAAAACAAAAGATTGGCCGTTCAATGAGAGAAGTTCGTAATTCATTAAGTGGATTAAGTAAGTTAATCGATATGAATGTTAAATTAAAAAATGAGTTAAAGATAGATTCAAAATCATATTGGAAGAACACACATAAAGCAATGAGTAAAATTTCAGAACGATTGGTTAAATTAGCTAATAAAGTTGGGAAATTACAATGAAACAAAACGACAAATATTTAAAAGAAGGACTTGATATTCTGAATAGAGACTTTGGTTCACCATTAGTTACTCTTGAAGATACAATGAAAGCTCACAAATTAAAAAAAGAAGGTGGGCCAGGAAGTGGACGACCAACCAAAGATGGTTCAGCAAAAGATATCGAAAAGAAAGCTATGAAAGCTGCTGATGATGCAAACGCTAAAATGGACAGAGATGAAAAAGAAATGGAACGAAAAGCTAAAGAACAGGCGTTCAAAGATATGGAAAACGAATCTATAACAGAAGGCCCCGATGATGTAAAATTTGCAAAAAGAGCTTTATCAAAAATAGTAAAAACTGAACAAAAATTTAGAAAACAAATGTATGATTTAGAACAAGTATTTCTTCAAGACCCCAATTCAACAAATAAGGCATTGGCTAAAGAAATAAAAAAGTCTTATAAATCTGGGGTAACAGCATATATGAGAGATAGTGTTCTAATGGTCAAGAGGATGAAATAAAATGAGAGAACTATTAGTAGATTACATTCCGTTTGAAGTATCAAAGCACCAAGTTAACGAATCATTAAAAGAAAATGATGGTAAGTTGGTAGTTAAAGGAGTATTACAAAGGGCAGATGCAAAGAACCAAAATGGTAGAGTGTATCCGAAAGATATTTTAACAAGAGAAGCAAAGAATTACTCTGAGGGATATGTTAAACAAAAAAGAGCACTTGGTGAATTAGACCACCCAGATAGTTCAGTAGTAAATTTACAGAATGTATCTCACAATATTACTGAGATGCATTTTGAAGGTGATAATCTATTGGGAACAGTAGAAATATTAACTACACCAAGTGGAAATATTTTAAGAGAATTATTTAAAAATGGAATAAAATTAGGAATCAGTTCTCGTGGAATGGGTTCTGTAGAGGCAGTGCATGAAGATGATAATGACCAACCAATGTTAAAGGTAGGGAAAGATTTTGAATTAATAGCATTTGACTTCGTATCAAATCCATCTACACACGGTGCATTTATGTATCCATTGAGTGAGAATGTTGATAAAACTCAAGGTAGAACTTGTGGTTCGTATTGTAAAGCTGAAGATATAATTAATAAAATAATCCGAGGCGAATAACATGCCTGCCAAATCTAAAGCCCAACAACGATTCATGGGAATGGTTCATGCGGTTCAGAAAGGTGAACTCTCACCATCCAAAGTTTCTGATAAAGTTAAAGATGTTGCCGATAATATGTCTGATTCAGATGCAGAAGATTTTGCATCTACTAAACATAAAGGTAAACCAGAAAAAGTCGCAAAAGAAGTAATCAGAAAAATTCGTGAAGTACTTAAACCAATTGTAAGAGAGAGTTATGCAAGTATGTTTGGTGAGTTCACAAAAGATATGAGATCATCTTATGAGGTTCAGGCAGCAAAAGAATTGGCAGATGAATATGATATCGGTAAAGTATTGTATGTATTTAGAACAAATCCAAGAGCGTTTGATAAAGCAATTAAAGATAAAATGAAAGAAATGAAAACATTTAATAAGGCTAAAAAATTAAAAGAAGCAGTCAAAGACCCGAAACTTAAAGTTGGACAAAAGATTAGACACAAGAATGACCCACGAAAATTATATACATTGAAAAAAATTACACATGGTAATCGTGGAATACCTGAAGACCCAGCAGGAACAAGTTATATGTTTGTTGCACCAGGTAATAGAAAAGAATTTCATACAAAGAAAACTTGGGCTCAAGCATTAAAGAAGAAATGGATTATACCTGAAGGTAAAAGAGCAACTAAAGGTTTTCAAAAAGCATTTAAAACTCGTAAATCATTTCTTGAAGCAATGTCAGACTTCAGAAAGAAGTTGGGTGATATGGGAACAGACCCAAAGATATTTAAATTAGAGGGTGAACTATATAAATTTGAAGTAGAGTTTCAAAAGAAATCAGCAAAACTATTTGATTTTATGAATAAACTTTCAAAGAGTCCTATAACTGAAGGTAAGATAAACGAAATAGATTATGAAAATGTATTTGCTGATATTGGTGATAAGTTACATTCTTTTCAAACAAAAGTTGTTAAACCAGGTATGAGAGTTTATAATAAAGGTAAAGCAAAATTTTATATGAGAGACCTTTATAAGAGTCTTGAAAAGTGTGTTGATTTATGTGATATGATGAATTTAGCGGCAAACGAATCAGTAAAAGAAGCTAAAATCTTTTCCGATGATTGGAATTTAACTAAAAGAGTAACATCAAATTTTATTAAACAGAATCTTAAATCAGTAGACAATTCTATAAAAAAGAAAGATGGAGAAGGATTGAGATTTCATCTTAACCAAATAATTAAAGGAATTCAAAACGCAAAGAGAGCATTAAAACTTGAATCCGTAAATGAAAAAATGGATAAAGAACAATTCCATGATTATATGCAATATGTACTAAAAACTCAATTCAAAACACCTGAAGAAAAGAAGATGAAAAAGAGTATAATTAAAAAATTAAATATTGCAAATAAGAAAAAGGGTTTAAGATTATTTAAAGAAGCAGTAGAACCAAAAGGTAATATGGCTAAGATAGCAAAGGTTGTAACAGATAAACAATATACTAAATTAAGTGGAGTTTTGATTGATGGACAATCTGCAAATCTCTTAATGAAACTTTTTAATGCAGTTTCAGATAAAGATAAAGAGAAGATGAATAAATTAAACGCTAAAATGTTAACAACTGTTATTAAAAGACTTTGGTCAAGAGTAAACTTAAAGTTACCGATGTAAGGAAATCATTATGATTAAGTTAAAAGATATATTGAATGAAGTAAATAGACTAGATGTAGAAGACATAAAACCCGGAGTAGCTTTTTGGGATGCGGGTAATAAATCTTCACAAAAAGTTGAAGTTGTGGTGGAGAACTCAATGAGTACACTTTGGTGGACAGTATTATTTGATTTAAAAAGTATGAAAGTAATGGAAGTGGGGAGACTTAGACAAGTTGCAATAAGTGGTCAAGTAGAAGCAAAGTTAACACCAGCTATGAAAAACAAAATCAAAAAAATTGCTAAGAATCCTGAACAAGCTAAATTTATAAATCAAGATGACCCAAATATGGTTAAAAAATTAATGAGGGTAGTAAAATGATTAAATTAAAACAAATATTATCAGAATCAAAAGCATGGGATAAGAGAAAATTTGGTGATCCATTACCTACATTAAAAAGTGTGATGGAAGACCACAACTCTTACTGTGATAATTGTGCAGAAGGAGAACCTTGTTGTTCAGTAGAAGAAGAAGTTATTACAGAACAAATGGATAAAAAATTAGCTGATGCTATGACAAGATATTTAATTGGTGATAGAAAACAAGCAGTTAGACAATTGGCTATGTTGGCATCTAAA
>Ga0206683_10002458_pt1 | contig 12514 bp, 8 predicted proteins | sample M280m12015metaG_FD_155483 | JGI IMG/M metagenome (GOLD analysis project Ga0206683, IMG submission 155483) | Ammonia-oxidizing marine archaeal communities from Monterey Bay, California, United States - M2 80m 12015 | ecosystem: Environmental > Aquatic > Marine > Intertidal zone | place: USA...
ATGAGGCCTGCGCTCGGCAGCATGACGATCTCATCACCCTGACCCACGCCGCTAATAATTTCACTGTAGTCGAGGTCGGTGATGCCTGTTACCGCGTATACAGGTTGCAGACCTTGTTCGGTCTCCAGCAGTAACCAATAGCGATTGCCAAACTGGTAGCCTGACTGGTCTTCATTCGAAGCGGTCTCCGTTGTTTCGGAAAGGCGCAGTTGTTCTCGAATCCAGCCTTCCTCCAAACCCAGATAGGTTTCCGATGCGCTGATATCCCGCATGGTGCGCAGCGCCATGGTTGGCACTGCAGGTATGTCCATGCGACTGGCAATGCGGAGATTTACCTCAGCGTTCATGCCCGGACGCAATAAGCCTTCCTGATTGTCGATATTAACAAGCGCGGAAAACATGGTCACCGCCTGGTCTTCTTCCGCCTTTGGCTCAATTTTGATCACCTGACCATTAAATGGCTGATTTGGGTACGCGGCTACAGTGACTATTACATCTTGCCCTGCCTTAATTTTGCCAATATCGGTCTCATCGACCAATGCTCTAACCTGCACTGAGCTAAGGTCGGCCATTTTCAATAGCACGGTTCCGCCACCCACATCGGTGGTGGGCGATGAGATGACCTGACCTTTTTCAACATTCTTCTCGATAACTGTGCCGGTAATAGGTGCCCGAACCTCGGTATCGTCTAGAGCAATGCGAGCATTTTCCACCGACACTTGGGAGCGCACAACCTCAGCGCGGGCATTGGCGTATTCGAGAATGCTCTTTTCCAAGTCGACTTTATTGAGGGTGCCTGAGGCATGCAATGTCTCTGCGCGATCTTGCTGTGATTGTGCAATATCACGACGAGCAATAGCGGCTTCGAGCTCTGCTTCAGCCTGATTCAGCATATTGCGTGGGCTGCGTTTGTCAATTTGAACCATAAGTGCCCCAGCCTCAATCTGCGAGCCCGAATCCACTTCGAGGTTCAGTATTTCACCAGAGGCTTTTGATTTCACTTCAACGGTTGTTTCGGGTTCAATGACGCCAGCAGCCTCAACGGTAACAATAATATTCCGTTGTTCGACGGTTGCTGTACCGTACTTGCTTGCCACTTCGGGGGGCTTGCCACAGGCGACAACCAAAAGTGCGGAGGCGAGAATGATGCTGAATTTTTTCATTGTGCGGGTACTTCCTGAGAAATTTTTGGGCGGGTGTCATGCGCAATAATGCCATCGTGGAGGTGAACCTCGCCTTTGGCATGTGCGGCGATATCCGCCTCATGGGTTACTAGAATGATGGTTTGTCCATCGCTGTGTAGTTTGTCGAAAATACCCATAATCTCCCGCCCTGTTGCCGAGTCGAGGTTGCCGGTGGGTTCGTCAGCCAGCAGGATGCTCGGCTCGGTGACCAGTGCCCGGGCAATTGCAACCCGTTGGCGTTGCCCGCCGGACATTTCCGATGGCTTGTGCTTCATGCGACTGCCTAAGCCGACGGCATCAAGCATGGCTGTTGCTCGTGCATGACGCTCTTTGCGTGATACGCCTTTGTAGATCAGTGGTAGCTCAACATTTTGCAGTGCGCTAGTGCGGTTTAATAAATTAAAGGTTTGGAACACAAAACCAATTTCTGCATTGCGAATACGCGCCAATTGACTGTCGCGCAGCTGCGATACCGACTGATTATTGAGCCAATACTGACCACTGTTCGGGGAGTCCAAACAGCCGATTATGTTCATTAGTGTGGTCTTGCCAGATCCGGAAGGGCCCATAATGGCAACGTATTCATTGCGACAGATGTCCAGATCAATTCCATTTAACGCATGTATCACCTCATCACCCATAGGATAGGATCGATGCAGTTTATTAATACGGATAATAGGTTTTTCTGACATGAGCTCTTACATTTTCGCTAACAAAGTGCTGCACGGAAGCTAATGCAGTTCCCTGATTATATCGGGTGGGTCAGTTGTGCAAGTAACGCTTTGTAACGCCCGGGGGTTTCACTGGTGTCGCAATGCTAGCTTCGCCGCCAGCGATTGTATCGTTCCGCTACCGCCAGCAGTCGCTGTGGCAAGTGGCGTTGCTGCCAGAGGCCAGCGGTGAACTTGGATGCTTCGCTGAACGTGGGGTAGGGGTGTACGGTGGCGAGTATTTTACGCAGTCCGAGTCCGTGCCGCATTGCAAGCGTGAATTCGGCCAGCAGTTCGGTGGCGTGTTTGCCAACAATAGTGACGCCCAGAATGGTGTCTTTCCCCGGAGGCGTTAGGACTTTGATAAAACCAGAGGCGTCGCCATCAGCAATGGCCCTGTCAAGGTCGTCAATGCCATACACCGTAGTTTCATAGGCCACGTGAGCGTTGATCGCATCTTGTTCATTTAGGCCAACCCGTGCAATTTCCGGCGAGGTAAACACACCGCGGGGGATAACACGGTAATCGACTTTAAACTGATGGAAGCTGCCAAACAGGGCATTGACCGCGCAGTACCATGCCTGGTGAGCCGCGGCATGGGTGAGTTGAAAGGGGCCCGTGACGTCGCCGCATGCGTAGATGTTCGGATAACGGGTTTGCAGGCCGTCATTAACGGTTAGGGTGCCATCGGGATTCGTTTCTAGCCCGATGCTTTCCAGCCCCAGTCCTTCGGTATTGGCAACCCGACCTGTGGCAATCAGCAGTTTGTCGAACCGAAGTTCTTTAAGGTTGCCGTCATCGCCTACGCAATGGGCAATACCCTGTTGAACTTTCTGTGCCCGATATCCGGTAACAAGCTTAATGCCCTCCGACTCGAAGCTGCTGCTGATGGCTGCGGATACATCGAGGTCTTCTGCTGATAATAGTCGGTCACCAGCCTCGACCAAAGTAACCTTGCTGCCGAGTCTTTGGAAGGCTTGCGCCAGTTCGCAGCCGATAAATCCACCGCCCAGAATAAGCAGCTCTTTTGGCAGTTCGGGCAGTTGCCACACGGTATCGGAGGTGAGGTAGTCGACTGCCTCGAGGCCTTCTATCTTTGGCACAAACGGTTTGCCACCTGTGGCAATGACAATGCTGCGGGCAGAATGTGTGCGGCCATCAACCTCAACAGTCCACGGCGAGGTGAGGGTGGCATCTCCGGTAATGCAGTCGACGCCGAGCCCTTTATAGCGGTCGATTGAGTCATGTGGTTCTATGGTTTCAATCACTGATTGAACACGGCGCATAACGGCAGAAAAATCGATGGATGCCAGATGGTGTTTAATACCAAAGTCGGCGGCGCGCCGAATATCATGCATCACTCCTGCAGAGCGGATTAATGCTTTGCTTGGCACGCAGCCTGTGTTCAGACAGTCGCCGCCCATTTTTTCACGCTCGATGAGCATTACCTGTGCTTTCGATGCCGCAGCAACATAGGCAGTAACCAGTCCGGCAGCACCTGCCCCGATTACGATAAGGTTTGTATCAAATTTTTTGGGTTTGTCATGGCCATAGAATGCGCGTTGCCGCTGCCACAGCTGAAAAAATTTTCGAGCGATCAGCGGGAACAATCCGAGCAGCACAAACGAACCGATAATCTCCGGCGAAAGTATGCCGCTGACATTATCCAGCTCACCGAGCTGCGTGCCTGCGTTCACAAACACAAGAGTGGCCGGTAGCATGCCGAGCTGGCTCACCCAGAAGAAGCTTCGTAATGGCAGTCGGGTTAGACCCATCACCACGTTGATTACGAAAAAAGGGAATAGTGGCACCAGTCGCAAACCGAACAAATACAACTTTCCGTCTTTCGCAATGCCCTTGTTGATTTTTTTGCTGGCATTGCTAAATCGCTGTTCAACACTATTGCGCAGCAGATAGCGGGAGATTAGAAATGCGCCGCTTGCGCCAATGGTGCTGGCAAATGAGACCAGCAGTGTGCCTTGAAGCAAGCCAAACAACGCACCGCCGATCAGTGTGAGTACAGCCGCACCCGGAATACTCAGCGCAGCGACTAAAATGTAAGTGGCGAGGTAGCCACCAGCCGACAGTAGAGGGTTATCGCTCACAAATGCCTGAATGTCGACCTGGCGTTGCTTAAACCCTTCGAGGGATATCAGATTGGCAGCATCGGTGACAATGAACAGAATAATCAGTGCCAGCAGCAGTGTGATGACGGCGATGCGACCTTTGCTCACGCGTTTACCCCTTTACCAGAGGAATAGGGTCAAGCACCCAGGACTTGCTGTTACGCCGTTCCGGACTCGGGATGGCGTAGGCAACGCGCAGCTTGTCTCTCGCCACAGCATCGAGGTCGATGCGCCAGCCTTTGCTGGTCCATTCATCGAGCTTGCGGCGATAGCCACCAACACAGGAGTCAGACGGCATGAGGAACTCGGCCGTGTTGGATGATGGCGTTAGCACCGGGTTAAGATCCATCAGGACATCGCGATCCTGATAAGCCACGTAGGCATTGCGTTCTTTGATGCGCTCATGATGAGACTCTTCCAGCATAAAGTTACGCAGATTCACTAAAAATATAGTGGTGTGATTCTCATCAATCGGTTTTTCAAAAGCGTACTGATGAATAAGCATATCCGGTGTGGGGTGGATGTAGGTCCATAAACTTGCCGCACCCTCATGACCGGTACCTGTGTAGATCACAGCGTTTTCGGTGCGGCCTGATGCGGCCTGCATAGTCTTTTCAGGCAGTGGTGGCGCCATAATCTCTAAGCCAAAACCCGTGCCCCATTCGGTTTCTTTTAGGTCGAATGCAGGTACTTCATAGTCATCGTGCTCGCCCGAGAAGCCATGAGTGTCATGCACAAACTCATTGTGCGCAGGATCAACGCCATTTTCCATCGAGCGTTCATAATAAATATCAAAGTCGAACTGTTGGATAGTGTAAGTCCAGCCTTCATGAGCCCATTCGGGAATTTCCATAATGGGTGGGCGTTCTGCCTTAGGCAGATCCCCTAAGAAACAAAACACCAGGCCATAGCGCTCTTCGACAGGGTATGCATCGATACGGGCGCGGGACGGGATTTTGGCATTGCTCCCGAGGGATGGAATTTTGGTGCAATGGCCTTCGCCGTTGAACTCCCAGCCATGGTAAGGGCATTGCATGTTGCCATTGCGAATTTTGCCATCGCCTAGTGAGCCACCACGATGAGTGCAGGTATTGCTTAGACAGCAAGCCTTGCCATCTGCATCGCGGAATAACACAAACTCCTGACCCAGTATGCGTGTCTTGATAGGCTGGTCGGTCAGTTCTTCGCTGGTGGCGGCGGGATACCAAAAGTTTATAAACATCAATTTTTGCCCCTGTGTTAGCGCTAATCTTACACAATGTGCCTGTCGAAGTAGCGTCCTTGGTTTAGCTAGGGCTTGGCATATCTTCTCTGTGGCGAGTGGTGCTCTGTCATCATCATGCAGTCAGCCTAGATTGCAGACTGCGGCCGAAGCAAGCGTGGGGCCGCTAAGAGCCTAAATTTCTATTGTTACCGGGTTGTACCCGAACAGTCCTAGTTTTTCTTCGTTTTTGTGCGTGTGCTGATTGTAACCATCAGTATCAGGGCGCTGCAGTCGCTTAATGTTTTCGCGTGATTCAAGTAACACGAAGCTTGTCCTCTCATGCCGTGCCCGCTGATAGCGCTGTAACGCCTGCTGAGGCGAGGCGCTGGCCGCAAATGCGCGACCTAGGATCAGGCCATCTTCAATGGCCATAGCGGCACCCTGACCTAAAAAGGGCAGCATGGCGTGAGCGGCATCGCCGAGCAGGGTGATGCGGCCGTTTGTCCAGGTAGTGAGAGGGTCGCGATCGAATAGCGCCCATTTATAGAGGTTGTCGCCTGGTGTGGCGGCAATCATCTCGCGGACATCGTCAGACCATTCGGAAAATTCGGCAAGAACCTCAGCTGGATCCGAACGAACCGACCAGCTCTCCACTTCCCAGCCGCTGCATTTTGCGATGGCCACATAGTTCAGCAGTTTGCCCCCGCGGATTGCATAGCGGGTGAAGGTTTGATTGGGGCCCGTGCATATGGCGGAGTCGGGGTCGAGTATTCCGCCGCTCAGTTGTGCAGTCGGGACCAAGCCCCGCCAGGCGATGTATCCGGTAAACCGAGGAGTTTCTTTGCCGAACAGCGCTTCCCTCACAAAAGAATGCACGCCATCACAACCAATGACGGCTGCTGCACTAAACGTCTGCCCATTGGTGAACCCTGTCGCGACTGCTTGATCGGTTTGCGACAGCGCGCTGAGCTTGTGGCCAGTGTGGATGCATCCCGGGTCATTGAGTTCTACAGCGTCATGCAAAATTTTGTGCAGGTCGGCGCGATGTATTTGCAGGTAATCGGCACCGTAAAGTTGCCTGGGGGTCTTGCTGCGGTTGTTGGTGGCAAGCATTTCGCGGGTTTGATAGTGCCGTACACCGCCGGAAGCAGGAATAATTGATGCATCAGCTATGGCGACTTCAAGCCCCAAAAAATTGAGTGCATGATTGGCATTAGGACTTATTGTAAGTCCCGCGCCAACTTCACTGAGTGAATCGGCCTGTTCATAGATGCGCACACGAAAACCGAACTGCTGCAGCGCCAACGCAGCAGTCAGCCCGCCGATACCTGCCCCGATAATTGTGATGGAAGCGTTTTTCATGACCATGGGAGGGCAGTCTCTAACGGCTAATGGGAAAATACAACGCTGTGGCTTCCTGCTGTGTTTAGGTGACCGCTGCGCAAGCAGTCCTGATGGTGACCGCTCTCGCTCAAATCCCCTTCTCTTGCCATGATGCTATAAAATAGTTCCATCAGTTGCTCACCGGATCACCTATACAGAAGCTGCACTATGAATTTATCAACCTTCGGTCAACGGTTTTCGCGGAAGACCGGTGCCAGAGAGCTTATGGACGATTTGGGTGCAGCGCTGTCTGGTGGGAGTGCCATGAAGATGCTCGGTGGTGGCAATCCCGCCCATATTCCCGAAGTTCAGGCATTGTTTCGCGAACGTATGCTGCAGGTGATGGCTGATGAGCCTCTGTTTAAACGAATGCTTGCAAATTATCCAGCGCCTGCTGGTGAGGAGTATTTTCGTGCCGCTTTGGCCGGATTGTTGAACCGAGAGTATGGTTGGGATCTGTCCGAGAAGAACATCGCTTTGACCGCCGGCAGTCAAAGCAGCTTTTTTCTGCTGTTTAATTTGTTCGCCGGCCCAATGCCAGGTAACAAGGCTGATCGAAAAATATTATTGCCACTGACGCCGGAGTATATCGGTTACGCTGATCTTGGTATTGAAGACAATATGCTGCGTTCGTACCAGCCAGAGATCGAACTTCTGGATGATCGACTGTTTAAGTACAGAGTCGATTTTGATGCATTGGCCGAAGACAACCCCGGCGACTTAGGTGCGGCATGTGTATCGCGCCCGACCAACCCGACGGGCAACGTACTTACCGATAATGAAATGGATCACCTGACCCGGTTTGCCCGCGCCCGTGATATACCGCTTATTGTCGATAATGCCTATGGCGCACCATTCCCCGGCATTATATTCTCGGACATTACCCCTGTCTGGAATTCGGAGACAGTGCTCTGCCTGAGTCTGTCGAAGATCGGCCTTCCCGGGGTACGAACCGGCATTGTTGTGGCTAATGAAGATGTAATTGATGCGCTGACGAGCATGAACGCTGTATTGAGTTTGGCCGTTGGCAGTGTAGGGCCGGTTCTGGCGCAGAGTTTGGTAGAGACCGGCGCAATTATGCAGCTGAGTCGTAATGTGATACGACCATACTATGAGACGAAGGCGCTGCAGGCGTTGGAGTGGTGCCGTGAAGCACTTGACGGCGTTGACTTCCATGTTCATAAGCCAGAGGGGGCGCTGTTCCTCTGGTTGTGGTTTCCGGACTTGCCGATCAGTTCAGAAGCGCTATACCAGCGCTTAAAACAGCGGGGCGTCCTGGTGATCGCCGGTCAGCATTTTTTTCCAGGTTTACAGCAGGATTGGCCGCACAGCCGTGAATGCATCCGCGTTGCTTACTCTCAGGATGATCAGGTGGTGCGTGAGGGCATAGAAATTATCGGTGATGAGCTGCGCCGTATTTGGGCCGAAGTCTAGTTCGTCGCAGTGCATTGCCAGTTGCCGTTGAAACAGACACAATTCGTTACCGAGACGGATTATTTATCTGCATATTGCAGGGGCGTTAATTTAAAAAAATCGGCTGGCATTGGTTTAATACCATAGGCGCCGATGGAGCATTTTATGCCAAGTAACATCATGTTTATTTTTCCCGGTCAGGGTGGTCAGTACGCTGGCATGGGCAGCGATCTTTGTGCGGAGTTTGCAGTAGCTCGTGATATCTATGCCAAAGCCAACGATATTCTCGGCTTTGACATTACGGGGCTTTCTCATGAAGGCCCGGAAGAAGAGCTTGGCCTTACGCGCAATACTCAGCCTGCGTTGTTAACGCATGAAATTGCTTGTTTAGAAGTATTTCGTGACCTCACTGGTGGCAAGATATCTGCGGCATCGGCTGCCGGGCATAGTCTTGGTGAATATTCTGCGCTGGTCGCTGCCGGTGTTTTAAGCTTTGAGGACGGCTTGGGCTTGGTGCGCCGGCGCGGCGAACTGATGGGTGAGCATGGTGAGGGCGGCATGGTGGCGTTGGGGCTTACTTTAGAAGAGGCTCAACCGTTGGCAGATCGCTTCTATTGTCAGATCGCTAGTTGCAATCTGCCACAGCAAACCGTGGTTGGCGGTACAGATGCCGACCTCGATGCGCTGGAAGCGGCGCTGCCTGATGTCTATCCACGCAAACGTGCTACACGGCTTAAAACCGAGGGCGCATTTCATACTTACCTGATGGTGCAGGCAGCGCGTGAGTTCCGCAAAGAGCTTGATGCCGTAGCATTTAATACCGCGAACTGTGATGTGTTGTCGAACTATACCGGCATTGCTCATGAAGAAACGCCGGATAGCATCCGCACCCGTTTGTTCTTTCAATTGTTTGCTCCGGTGAACTGGGTGGGCTGTGTTGCATCTGCCGTTGGTGCGGGTGCCGATACTTTTATTGAGTTCGGCGGAGGCATTGGCAGTGGTGAAAGTCCGGCGGAAAAGAAGCCAAATCTGCAAAGCATTATTAAAAAGAATCTGCGTGCGCTTGAGTACGAAGCAGCGTATTTTGCGGCAATCAACGTAGAAAGTATTAAGGCTGCAGCTGCTGAATTGAACTGAGCACCACACAGAAACAAAAAGGCCTGCCGATCATAAAGATCGGCAGGCCTTTTTTTTTGCATTCTGTAGTGCTTAAACCTGTTCTATTTCGATCAGAGTGCCCACAAAATCTTTCGGATGCAGGAACAGTACCGGCTTGTTGTGCGCGCCAATCCTAGGCTCGCCATCACCAAGCACTCTGGCGCCAGAGGCAATCAGCTTATCCCGCGCGGCAATAATATCATCCACCTCATAACAGATATGATGCATTCCACCGCTTGGGTTTTTCTCCAGAAACTTCGCAATAGGCGAGTTTTCACCTAATGGCATCAATAGCTCTATTTTGGTGTTGGGCAGTTTTACAAATACGGTGGTAACGCCATGCTCAGGCATATCCGTTGCTTCGGATACTTCCGCGCCCAGTGTGTCTCGATACACGGACGCCGATGCTTCAAGGTCCGGTGTGACGATAGCCACATGGTTCAATCTTCCAATCATATTCATTCCTTTTCGAGATGGTTGGCAGCTGATTCCTGCCGTGGCATGAGCCGGATTAATTTTTTTCTAAAAAGGTGTCGATTAGCTTTTGTGCGGCGGCAACCGGTGAGGTTTCGCCAGCAGTGACAGCCTTTTCGAGTTTCTTTAGTTGCTGCCTTACAGTCTTGTCATGTTTTAGCATATCAACTAGGGCATCGGTGACTTCGGACCACATCCATGCGTGTGCTTGAGCGGCCCTTTGCGCACTGAGTTCACCGCTCTTTGCCATTGTGTTACGGAAGCGACAAATGATTTCCCAAATTTCAGGTGTACGGTTACCCTCAATTGCCGAGTAGCTTTCCACTGGAACCTGCCAATTTGCACTGCGCGGATGGAGCAAGTGAAGCGCATTTCGGTAGTCAGCGGCGGTGCGTTGTGCGGGTACTTTGGTGTCACCATCCGCTTTATTCACGATGACCATGTCGGCGAGCTCAACAATGCCACGCTTAATACCCTGAAGTTCATCGCCACCGCCGGGCAACAGCATTAGCAAAAACATATCGGTCATGCGCGAGACTTCAGTCTCGCTCTGGCCAACACCAACAGTTTCAACCAACACCACGTCGAAGCCAGCAGCTTCGACAATTTGCATGGTTTCTCTGGTGTGGCGTGCAACACCGCCTAAAGTATCTCCGGAAGGTGACGGGCGGATAAAAGCTTCGGTACGCCGCGACAAAATTTCCATGCGGGTTTTATCACCGAGAATGGAGCCGCCGGTAAGCGTTGATGAAGGGTCAACCGCTAACACTGCAACCCGATAACCCTGGTCGATCAGATGATTGCCCAGCGATTCGATAAAGGTTGATTTGCCTGCTCCAGGAGCTCCCGATATGCCAATGCGGATAGACTCGCCCGCGTGGGGCGTGAGCAGATCAAGAAGCTCACGAGCAAGCTGCCGGTCACCGGGTCGAGCTGACTCAATTAACGTGATCGCCCGCCCCAGCGCCCTGCGATCGCCTTGTAAAATAGCTGCCGAGAGGTTTGCGACGTCAATATTGGGCATCATTTACGCTCTATTCAAACTCGAGTATCGGTTGATCAACAGCCAGTGTTTCCCCTTGCCCCGCCATAACCTTGGAGACAACGCTGTCTTCAGTAGCGCGCAGACTGTTTTCCATCTTCATGGCCTCAACCACGGCCAGTTCTTCGCCGGCTTTGACTTCGTCGCCAACACTGACTTCTAGTTTAACCAGTAGGCCGGGCATGGGTGACAGCAGGAATTTAGATAGATCCGGGGGAACTTTCTTGATCATGAATCGGTTTAACTCTGCCGCACGGGGAGTCAATGTTAAGGCGCGTACTTCGGCACCACGATGGAACAGTTTGTAAGCAGGACCATCGTTATCAATCTGCATTGTGATATCGCGACCACCTACATTTGCATGAATCAGCGATTCGCCAATTCGCCAGTTGGTGCTGATGTCATATACATCGTCGCTCTGAATAACAGTATAGCCACCTTCTTTGCGCACAACGTTTACCGGATTGTATACGTCATCGATAACAACAACCCAGTCATCACCGACGACACGCTCATGACTCTTAAGCTGGCCACTGAGTTTTGTAGCACGGTCCATCTGCGCACAATTAATAATCGCAGCAATACTTACAGCCAGGCTCGGGTCATTCTGCGGCACATCTGCAGCGGAGAATCCATCAGGATATTCTTCGGCGATAAAATTAGTGGTTAGCTCACCGCGACCAAATCTCGGGTGTGCAATCAGCGCATTCAAGAAACTGATGTTGTGTGATACGCCTCGGATATAATAGTTATCAAGCGCGTTGCCCATGGTATCAATCGCAGTTTGCCGGTCTTTGCCATAGGTGATTAGCTTGGCGATCATTGGGTCGTAATACATCGATACTTCACCGCCTTCTTTGATGCCGGTATCAACACGCACAGATTCGCTTTCCTTTGGTGGGCTGTACTTATGCAGACGGCCGATTGAGGGCATAAAGTTGCGGAAAGGGTCTTCTGCGTACACGCGTGCTTCAAGGGCCCAGCCTGTGAGTTTTACATCGGCCTGAGTCATTGGAAGCTTTTCGCCTGCAGCGACACGAATCATCAGTTCGACTAGATCGAGCCCTGTGACGAATTCGGTAACCGGGTGCTCAACCTGCAGGCGTGTGTTCATCTCCAAGAAGTAGAAGTTGCGTTCGGCATCAACGATAAATTCAACCGTACCGGCAGACTGGTAATCAACAGCTTTCGCGAGCGCTACAGATTGTTCGCCCATTGACCGGCGCGTTTCTTCATCCAGAAAGGGCGACGGCGCTTCTTCAATAACTTTTTGATGGCGGCGTTGAATTGAACATTCACGTTCACCAAGATACACAGTATTGCCATGACTGTCGGCCAGTACCTGAATCTCGATATGCCGAGGTTCCTGAACAAATTTTTCGGCAAATACCCGATCATCCCCAAAGCTTGATTTTGCTTCATTCGTGGCGCGAAGGAAGCCATCACGGCACTCATCATCGTTACTTACGACGCGCATGCCTTTTCCGCCGCCGCCAGCGCTGGCTTTTAGCATCACGGGATAGCCAATTTCTCGGGAAATCTCTACCGCATGCTCAGCATCTTTAATTATGCCGGTATAGCCCGGTACGGTATTCACCCCGGCTTTAGCGGCGATTTTCTTCGAGGTGATTTTATCGCCCATACTCTCGATAGCTTTTTTGCCCGGGCCGATGAAGGCTATACCCTCTTTCGCGAGTGATTCTGAAAAGCCGGAATTCTCGGAAAGGAAGCCATAGCCTGGATGCACTGCCTGAGCACCGGTTTTTTTGCAGGCTGCCAATATCTTGTCCGCAATTAAGTAGCTTTCGGCGGAAGGCGCA
>Ga0206683_10002459_pt1 | contig 12513 bp, 12 predicted proteins | sample M280m12015metaG_FD_155483 | JGI IMG/M metagenome (GOLD analysis project Ga0206683, IMG submission 155483) | Ammonia-oxidizing marine archaeal communities from Monterey Bay, California, United States - M2 80m 12015 | ecosystem: Environmental > Aquatic > Marine > Intertidal zone | place: USA...
TCTCTTCTTCCAATACTCATATATCATATCAATATTAGAGTTTAATTCCTCTTCATCTTGAACAACACCTTTTAGATTGCCCTTACTTGTAATAAGTTCGGCACCTGTTGTTTCTACACCAAATGCTTCTAAAGCATTCATTGTATCAGTTTTATTTGTCAGTTTTTTCATATTTACCGTGTCTTAATGCCATCTGTCTTTGCCAGATTTTAAACTGTTTCTTTGCCTTTTTTTCTGCCATATCTAGTTTCATTTTACTTGCGTGTTCAGTAAAGTTTCTACCTAACATATGTTCATATTCGTGTTGGAATATTCTACTTATCATACCATCTAAATTGCCTTCTTTTAAATCACCATTTTCATCTGTATATTTTACTACACATTTTCTAGGTCTTTTGATACTTAAAAATAAGAAAGGATATGTTAAACAACCTTCTTTCATCATTATAGTTTCTTCACTTGTACTAACTATCATAGGATTAAAACAAGCCATTTTTAAACCATTTTCTAATGATAAATGGTTACCTAATACAAACATATTAAATGGTAAACCTACTTGATTAGCAGATAGACCTATACCACCATATCTTGCCATTGATTTAAACATATCATCTGATAGTTCTTTTCTATCTTTAAAATCGTGTTCCTTTAACATATCATCTGTAAACGGTGCTACTGCTGACCTAACTCTAGGGTCACTAGGTGGTACTAATTTTAAAAGTCTTTCTACTTGCATTCCTTCTTTTTCTGCTTCTTCTTTTGTAATTACTTTAACCATTATATCCTATCTAGTACTGTAAAGTTTTGGTCTTTTTTGTACTTAATTATATTTGTAAATTTATCAAATAGTATATCACCTTTATGTGAAATAATAAAGACATTTTCGTTTGATAATTTTTGTATTATTTTAAAGAAATCATCTGTTCCTGCAAGGTCTAAACTTGAATCAAATATCTCATCTAGTATTAATAAATTTGTATTAGTAGAGTTTTTAAGTTTAGCAATATCTCTCCAAGTAAATAACAATGCCAAATCTATTCTCATCTTTTCACCTTCACTAAAGTTATTATAATTAAATGTATCTCTATATCTACTCTTAACTGTTTCATTAAACTCTTCATCTAAATGAAATGATACATAAAACTCCATTGCTTGTAGATACTTATTAATCAATTGATTCATTATAGGTATATACTTCTTAATAATTTGTGCCTTGGCACCTTTGTCATTTAATACTTGTCTTAATACATCTTGATACATTTTCTCTTCAACAATTTTATCTAATTCTATTTTACAATGTCTTAATTGGTCTTTCATTTCATCTAATTGTTTTCTAATATTTGCTATATCTTCATCTTTATTCTGAAAGACTTTTAAATCTTCTTCTATATTATCACTTTGATTTTTAAGACCTTCTAATGATGTATTTACTTTTGATAAATCAACATTTAAATTATAAATCTTATCTGCTACTTTATCATATTCTTTTGTTTTCTCACCCATACTTACAAGTTCTTTTAATAACTTTTCCATACCATCTTGTAATGTATTAATCTTATTCTTTTCTTCATCACATTTTTGATGTTTAAATTCTGTAGATAATGGTTGAGTACAAGTTGGACACACATCATTTTCTTCAAAAAATTTTAAAGAGGTCTTATGTCTTTCTAAATTCTGTTCAATCTTTGCTTCTATCTTGGATAATTTCTTTGATTTATCTTCAACTATATCTCTATCTTTTACACTCTCTTTAGCTGAATCTATCTCTTTATTGAGTAGTGATACCTTGTTCTCATATTCTAGTCTATCCTTGGTATTCTTCTCAAGCACCCTATTTTTATGCGTTTGGACGTCTATATCCTTGTGGAGAAGAGTATCCAGGTACTTTGCTTCAGTCTGATACTTGGTCTCTATTAACTCACATTGATGTCTGGTTTCTGTTATTTTATTCTGTAAATCTCTTTGTTGACCACTCAATATAGTATCCATTCTACTAAATGCTCTTATGTCTAAAATCTCTTCAACGACCTCTCTTCTGAAACTTGCTCTCATTTTCATAAATGGCATATAAGAAGAAGACCCTAATAATACTACTTGACAAAACGACCTATAGTTGCACCTCATAATATTACTTTCAAGATACTTTTGATAATCAATTGCGCTTGCGTCTTGACTCATTAATTGTCCATCACAATGTATTTCAAAGATGTTTGGTTTAACACCTCTTATAACTTTATACTCTTTTGGTCCTACATTAAATTCTAATTCAACCTCACAACCACCATTGTTAATAGTGTTCACCATTTGGTCTTTCTTAATAATACGAAATGGTCTATTGAATAAAGCAAAACATAATGCGTCTAACAAAGTAGACTTACCACTTCCGTTTGCTCCTATGACTAATGTTAATTGTGATTTTTTTAAATCTACTTCTATTGGCACATTGCCTGTAGATAGAAAATTCTTATAAGATATTCTCTTAAACTGTATCATAATATAAAAACTAAAACTTATCTTTCCATTTTAGGATTGCCTAATCCAACATAAGGTTGTGGTGTATCTTTTTCTTTTATAAATGTTGTTCTTTGATTAGGAGGATTCATATAACAATTACCTGATACACTTATTCTTTCTCCTTTAGTTTTATAAGGAAGTACTTCGTGTCTTAACTGTGCTGGAAATATCCACATATATCCTGCTACTGGTTCATATTTGTATGAGTGTTCTGCCCATTTTGGTGCCTGATTTTCACCATAATGAAAACCTATAACTCCAGGACCTAAACCAGTTCCTTCAAATGCTTTTCTTTCTTCTTCTATGTTTGGTGTTTTTAAATATATAACCCAAGAAAATTGTCCACCGTGAGAGTGTTGAGGATTATATTCGTTTTCTCTCATAAAATTAATCCACACATCCATTAATGTAAATGATTTTGAAAATTGTGCTTCATCATATGGTTGGTTAACAAATCTACAATGTCCTTCAACATATTCATCTATATATGGTTGAAAATTTTTTATATACCACTCTTTATCTTCATCATTAAAACGTCTTTGGTCACCTAATAATCCTGCTAATCTAGCATTACCTGAACCTTGTTTAGCTTTTATACCTCTTTCTAAAAGTCCATCTATAAATTCTTGATGACATTTAAAATATGCAACATAAGGACCAAAAGCTAAATGTCCTTGTGTTTCAACTTTCGTAGGTATGTTTTGAATTTTTGGATTAAAGTTGTTACCTTGGTCAAACCCATAGCCATATGGTGTGCCTGCACTTTGAACAGGACTGCCTTGACTTCCAAACTGTCCTTTGTTAATTATTTCTTCCAATTCTTTTATTCTTTTATCTTCTTCTGTACTCATTGATTCACCTCTCCGTATAGTTCTTTAGTATAGTTCTTTAATTTCTGTTTGTCAAGGTCTGTATCAAGTTGGTCTATATACTTGCCCAAAAATGTAAGTGTATCTTCACCTTGTTCAATTAAGTCTTCTTTTACACTAGCAGTTACATCACTAGTATCCTCAAATATATTTAGTTCGTATATATTTAATGTACTATACAACCTATTGATAAACTTATCATACATATCTTCATCTGTTTTTTGAGATATAAACAGTTTGATATAACTGTTATCAAATCTTGATATGTCTAACGTATTATAATCGTGTTGTGTATCATCATACACTATCTTTTTGAAGATTCTTATTGGATTAGGAACCCTAGTTAACTCTCTAGTTTCCGTATCAAATATATGAAACCCTTTTGGATCTTTATAATCGTTCCAAGTTATTTCATATTGTGTTCCTAAATAATTTATCTGACCATCATCTGATTTTTTATGAAAGTGTCCTGATATAACTTTTTCAAATCTATGAAACATTGATTTATCTAAACCTTGGTCGTTCATAAATCCTCTATGCATTTCAAATCCTTTTATTTCTAAATGACCCATACATATTTCCGCATTTGAATTTTCAATAGCATATATAGACTCTTCATATGTTTCATCACATATCCAAGGCATAAACAATATAGGCAATCCATCAAAGGTAACTTCTTTTGGTTCTGCATATATCCAAGGTTCATTTTGACCATCATAAGTTGTACATAGTTCAGTAATTGCATTTACATTATTTGTATTCTTATAATAAGTATCGTGATTACCTAATATAATATGTGTATCTACTTTTTCTTCCCAAAGTCTTTTCATAAACTTTTGACGAAAGAAATTAGCAGTCTTATAGTTTATAAATTTACGTCTATCAACTACATCACCTAAATGTATTAATGTCTTGATGTTATGTTCTTTCAAATATGGAAAAAATACTTCATCATAAAATCGTTCTTGATACTGTAAAAAATGCGGACTATCATTCCGACAACCAAAGTGTGTATCATTTAATAATGCTATTTTCATTTGTAATAATTCTCCTGTATAAAATCGTGATAACTTGGAAACTTTTCAGCGTCTTTATTCCATTGTTGTTTGCGTTCATCTAATTTCTTTATAAATGGTGCCATACGTTCTTTTATTTCTTGTTCACTCTTATGTGTTAGATTTATTAAGTTAGGTAAATCCATTGGTGCCCAATTTAAACCAGCTGCTATATAATGCAATCCATATTTACCTGGTCTATCCATAGGATCAACAGGAAACTCCGACGCCATATTTCTTTGTAAAGCAGCTTGTAAATATCCTAACATAATTTTAGGTTTAAAAGTATATAAACTTTCTTCCCATACTTTTTCATTATTTGCTTTCCAATATGGTGTATCATTTCTTGTTGATAATGCATAATGCAACCCAACAAATTCCTCAAATCCTTTAAAGATAGATTTACAAGCAAACGTAAAGTTATCTTTATCCCAACGTGTAATTTCACCTCTTCTTAAATTTCTTACTAACATCATTAAAAATTCGTGTACTGAAAACAAACCATTACTTTCTAATGGTTCAATAAATCCAGCAGATAGTCCTATAGCAACACAATTTTTCACAAATAATCTTTCGTGTATACCAGTTCTCATTGTAATGTTTCTAAATTCGTGTTCTTCATTACCAAAACCAGGTCGTACACCTGCTAAATGATTTTTAAATTCTTTTAAAGCAGTTTCATCATCTACAAATTTATCTGAATAAACATAACCTGTACCAACTCTACTCCATAATGGTATGTTCCACACCCAACCGTTCTCTATTGCTGTGCAATTGGTAAAACATTCTACTTCTTTTTCTTTATCAACATAAGGAATTTTAGTCGCCCACGCTTTATTGTTTGGTAGATTTTGTATAGTTTCAAAAGGTTCTTTTAATGCACCACCTAAAAGCATTGATTTAAAACCTGTACAATCAACAAATAAATCTGCATAGTAACTATATGTTTTTGTAACTACACATTTAATACCGTTCTCATTTGTAGGCACATCAATAATATCTTCTTGTATATGTTTAACACCTCTTGGTAAACAATAGTGTTCTTTTAACCATTGACCAAATTTACCTGCGTCAAACTGATAAGCAGAATCTCGGTCAAGTTCAAAACCGTGAAAGTTAAAAGCACCTTTACCTTGATTAACTAATGCCATATTAGGAGCAAAACTATCAGCATAATCTGAAACAGGTGTTTCTGGATAAAATTCTTTTTTTATCCACCAGTCATTATATTGTAATTGAGTTCCTTCTACTTTAATAGGACCAAAAGGATAATGAAATGATGGCTCGTCTTTTCCATTAAAGTCTGTAAACTTAATACTAAACTTAATAGTGCCATCTGTATGTTTTAAAAATTCTTTATCATCAATGCCCAAAAATTTTGTCCATTGTTTAACTTTTGATATTGTACTTTCACCAACTGATATTGTTGGAATGTTAGGTGATTCTATTACAGTTATATCTTTATCTGGAAATGCTCTAATTAAAGTAGCAGCCGACATCCAGCCAGCAGAACCTCCACCGACTATTATAATCTTATCAGTTTTCACTTTTTCTTTTTCTTCTTTTTAGTTGTTGTTTTCTTAACTGGTTCTTCCGCTGGTATATTCTTTCGTAGAAATTCTGTAAATTGATTTTTAAACTCTCTATCTTCTCCAGGTTGCAAAGTCATATCATCATAGTTTGCGTTTTGAATCATACGGTGTTTAATAGTTGTTTGTTTTTTCTCTTTCTGTATTCTCCGTACAAAAGCATAATAGATAATTTGTGTGAAATAAGCAAAAGGATTATTAGTTTTTTTAGGATTGAAGTTATCAAGATACTGTAAACAGTTTTCAATACCATCACTTATCATATCGTCCCGATAAGTATAGTTTATAAAATTTGGTCTAAAGGATAAATGATTCGCTATCTTTAAAAAACACTCACCAACGTAGTCTGGTACTACTGGTTTAGTTTGCTTTTCTCTTTTTGCTTTATTAACAGACTTTTTATAGTCCACCATAGCGGCAAAAAAATCTTTATTATTTACATAATGTTCTGGTTTTTTTTTAGTTCTTGTTGAATTCATCATAATTACATATTACTACACTTTTTTATCTTTGTCAATGCTAGGTCGTAATAATCTCTTGACTGCTTTAGATAGTTTTTTGACAGGAATAATCTCTCCTATCTGCCATTGCTTGGCGATATGAGCGAGTTTTTTTGATTTGAATGGCACTTGACTTTTCACATTTTTTGTATATAATAGACTATGTAGTCTGGTGGAGAACGCTTTAGTAACTAGTGGAGAGTTCTCTTTGTTATTTTATCTTTAAATATTTCGTTCAATAATTCATTGTCTTCTTGCGAGATTTGTTCTTGTATAAAGTCACCCTTTTTGGCCTTCTTCGGTTGATCCAATCTGTCATAATCAACTGCTAAATTTGCATAGTTTTTCGTCATATCTTCCGACGCCATAGTTATAGTCATTATCTTATCTTTTGGAATAGTTATCAATTTATCTGGTGTATAGTTAACCCATTTAATAAGAGCAATATAATCCCTTATTCCGTGTGGGGTCATCTGCGGAATATATTTAATCTGTAATGGTTTGCTAATTCGTAGCAAAGGAGATTTATCTGGTAGTTGTTTCTCACCAATTGGCATATGTGCAACAACATCATCACCATTTATTAGTTTGATTATCTTTACGTTAGCTTTAACTTTTTCCATTTCTCTCCAATTCTATGTTGTGGATTTCATAATCAAAGTCTTCACTATTGTATATATTTATACGCTCTCTAAAGTGTTGTAAAGTGTAATTTTCCTTTTCCCCATAGGAAAGGTCATCAGCAATGTCATATAACGTTGCGTGTGATTTGTTATCTTTTAGTCTTAATCCTCTACCAATAGATTGTAAATTTCTTATACGAGATTTACTAGGGCTACTAAAAACAATATTGTGTAAATTGCGGATATTAATACCAGTACTGAACGTCCCATAAGAAGCGACAATAATCGCATTATTAGACTTTTCGGTAATTGCTCGGACTTGTTCTCGTTCATCAGCTTCCACTCCTCCGTGGATATAGAATATAGGTCGGTCACCTGCCTTATCTTTTATTAATTCATATAATAACTTACCGTGCTTTTCTACATACTGAAACAAGCATAAAGTGTTGCCGTGCAAATTAGTGACCAGATTTTTTATGTATTTATTTCTTTTCTCATTTCTAACTAAAAAATCCATTTCTTCTTGATAAGTTTTATTTTTCAAGAAATTTCTTTGTGTTTTGCTATATTGTAATACTAAACAGAAAATTTTAAGTTTAGCTAGTTGTTCTTTATCTTGGAGTTCAGTTGTTGTAGTGACTTTATTGACTGCACCAAACAGTCCTTCTAGTACTAGTTTATGTGTTTTACTATCATCTAGGGTACCTGTACAACCTATCTTATATTTGCAATTAACTAACTTCGTCATTATCTTTGTTAATGATACTGCTTTAAATAGATGTGCTTCGTCACCGATTATCATACCATAGTCGCTAAAATAGTTCTTTGATAGATTATAAATTGATTGCCAAGTAGATATGACTACTCTTTTAGATGTTATCTTACTATGTCCTTCATAGATTCTATGTACATTTCTATTACTATCATAGCCATAGTCTTTAAAATCTTTATATAATTGTTCTACTAATGATGTAGTAGGTACTATGATTAATATTTTTTTGTTTTTGGGTAGTCTTAATAGATTAAAACGTACTAATAGATATAGAATAAGTGATTTACCACTAGCAGTTGGCGATAGTAATAAACATCTATTCTTTTTAACTGAATATGTAAATGCTTCTTTTTGATAATCTCTTACTTCCATAGGAATTTTAAGAGCATTAATAAATTTTTCTACCTTATCATCATCTACTTTAGTATCTTCTAACTTCGTTCCATCAACAACTTCTATATCATTTTCATTACACCAATTAATTATATAAGGATATAATCCTACGTATATCTGACCAGTTGCATATGAAAATAATCGTATCTTACCGTCCCAAACTCTATTACGAAATTGAGGCATAAAACGAAAACCAGGTACTTCAAAAGTAAAGTGTTGACCTAATTCTCTTCTAATGGAATCTTCTGCTTCTATCTTTAAATAGACATCATCCTTTTTGTCTATTACAAGATACCTTACATTTTTCATATTAACTTTAAATAATTTCCTGAATGTAAATTTTGAGAATGTTCTAAAGTGTTTGGATTTTCTGGAAAAATATCAAATGCAAGTGTTATTCTTTCTCTATCTGAATTGTTTGTATCTGTATAATGTGGTACATTATTTGGAAATATAGTTATTTTACCTACATCATTTTTACTACTGTATGTCATAGGGTCATTAATTTGATTTATTGGATTGATATAATGGGTAGATGTATCATCACATTGTACACAAATATGTCCTCCTAAATAACAGTTTGGTCCTATATCGTGTATATGAGGTTTTATTTGTTCTCCTTTACGCATAACATTATACCAACATTGTATATACAATTCTTTTGGAATTGGTAGTTTAAAGTATTGCATAATGCCATTATGAAAGTGTAATATGTTTCCTTTTAACTGTTTTATATTTTCATCATCCCATTTTAAAACATTATACTTATCAAATCTTTGTGTTGTACTATTACTTTTTAGTCCTGTATAAGAATTTACTTTTCCAGCTGGTCCAGTTGATACAGGCAATTCTAATATTTCTTTTTCTTTGATTAAAAGAAGTTTTGCTAACTCTTGAAAATTAACTTTTTGTACCATAGTTTCAAATATTGTATAATCATATTCGGGTGCAAAAAAAGTTTTTTTAGGTTCACTTTTAAATTTCGCTATTGAAACTTTAGATTTTTTCTGATCCATTAAATAGCTCCTGATGTAAATTTCTTCCAATCAATTGCGTTCTTAATAGTAAATGTTCTATTTGTAATTTGTCTAATACTTCTATCTAAAAAATCAACAACTGTATTGAGATAATCAACCTTTTGTTTTGCTCTAATAACTTCTTCGTCTGAATCAATATACTTATCTACGTCTTGTCTTAATATTTTTAGGTTAAAAGGTTTTTCAATATAGACGCTAGGGTCTGCTTTACCTGTATAGTATTCCCACTTTTCTCTTTTCTTAATATGTAATTCACTTTCTGCTCTACTTAACATTAACTTAAACTTTGTTAAGTGTTTCAAATATTGGTTATGTAATTGGGGTGTTTTGATTGATTCTAAATCAAGTTCACTATCGTTAATTTTTAAATCTTTGTCTGCTTGTTCTTGTAATTGTTCTAAATCCATAATTATCACTATAACATATTATAATAGAAAAGTAAAGTTTCTTACGATACCGTCACCGAAGTTTGTCCACTTCCTTCTGCAAATTCATATATCTTGTATTGAAAGTTAACTGTAGCTATTAAATAGTTGACATCCGTTTGTTGTTGGTTGTAACTCAATCCAGATAGTGCTGTAGGGAATACATCACTAAATCTTACTTGAATATTTGTTGTATTTTTGCTTGTTAATATACTTAATGTTGCGTCTGAATAAACAGCACCTGTATTACCTGCTTTGTTTCTTATAATACCTGCGTCTGTTTCTTGATTCGCACCAGAAGATGTTGGAAATCTATCTGATCCACCACCAAGTAAATTTCTAAATTCTTTTCTATCTTTAGGAAAACCTAGACCAGTTAACCAACCGTGTACTTCTCTATAGTTTTCTAAATTTTCATCTACCATAAAATCCATATTAAGAGGACCATATGCTAGTTTATCTCCAGGAACAGGTATATCTTTCAATGGTGTTTGTTGTGCCATAGTACCTTCTAATGTTATGCCTGGTAAATTTACTGCTGTACAAAAGAATTCCACTTTAGGAAGTTTTGTAATAGTAAATTTAAACTGCGTTGGAGCAGCATAATCAAATTTCGTTGGTTGTCTTTTGTAAGATTGCTTTATTGTCATAGTACTATTTATAAGTGATGTAGGCCAAAAAAAAGGAGGACGTAAGAACGCCCTCCCTTAATTCTGTTAGAAAAATATTCTAACCAATGATATTACATCAAGTTAGCAACTTGAACTTTTTGGTAGTATCTATTAGAGTTAGCACTTCCAGCGTCATTTACTGCTGTAGCAGCACCTGACTGAGCACCAGTTTCAGCGAACGGATTAGCAACTAGGCCATATCTCGTCTTGAATCCGATTTTCGGTTGGAAAGTGTCTTGTCCAACAGCTCTAACCATTTGTAAAGGTACATAAGGACAATAGAACAAACCAGCGTCGTATGGTGATGTTCCTTTATATCCAACAACGTAATACTGTTTAGCATTACTGTTTGCTGAGTATGGGTCTATGTATACTTTAAATCTACCGTTAAGAACACCTGCAAAAGTATTGCCTGTGTCATCAACATTTAGATTGTTGTTAAGAGCTGGTGTGTAATCTAATACTCCAGCCATTTGAAGAGCAGAAGCAACGTCAGAAGAACAGATAATTATATTACCTTTCCCTCTACGAGTTCTTTGAGCTATTCTATTAGCATCTCTTTCAAGTTGGAACATAAGACCTTTGAATCTCTCAACTGACCATCTGCCATTTGAGTCTGTATCTAGGTCAAAAATTCCCGCTGTAGTTACGTTACCAGTTTGAGCACCTTTTTCTGAATTGATGTAGATAGTTCTTACAACTTCTCTATTAATTTCAGCAAGTATTTCTGCTGATAAGATGTTTGCAAGTTCTGTTTCTGCGTCTAAACCGTGGATTGCTTTTAAGTCTTGAGCAAGTTCCATAGTGTATTCAGCTTTAAGAGCTCTTGATTTAGCAGTTACCGTAGATTTCTCTATTGAGAAAGCCATTTCAGCAAATGCATTACCACTAGCGTCACCTAATGCTTCAGCTTTCGCTGTAGTCATTGCGCCACCAGTTGTATAAGTTCCAGGTGATCCATCGTTTAGGACTCCTGGGTTGCTACCAGAGTGAGCATTTTCCGAGAAACCATCAACAGATGATCCAGCAGCATTTCTACCACTAAAATCTGTATCAGCTTCGTCAAAGAATGATTCTCCACCAGCTTGTGAAGTATATCTACTTCTCATAGCGAAAATAAGTCCTGTAGGACCTGTCATTGGTTGAACACCTGCAATGTCGTATGCGATTAGATTAGGCATAGCTCGTCTAACTAGTGAAATTAGGATTGGATCCCAATTTGCAACAGCACTACCTGTTGCGTTAGTTGGAGCTGCTTCAGCCAAGTAAGCGCTGTCTTCTTTAGAAGCACGTTCTTGGTTTTCTAATATCACAGATGTAACGGCACGTCTATAAGCATCAGTAATTTTTGGTAAATCAGGATGCTCTAGTACTGGCTGCCATTTTTTTTCGTGTGTTTCAGATAAGTACATATGTGTTTATCTCCCTTTATATTTACTTAATAGACAGTTTAATGTCTTTAGTTTTGCTTATAGCGGCGCTGTAAGCAGCCATAGATTTTGATAAGTCTTCGTTAGAAGTCATATCTGCCGCTCCATCATCTAATTTCTCTTCAGCAGTCGGAGTTTTCTTTCCAAAATAAGATTCTTTAACAGTTTCTAATTTCTTTTGATAATCTTTTGCGTTAGAGTATTCAATTGATTCAGCAAGTTTAGAAAATTTTTCTTTTGATGTGTCAGCAAGGTCTTCAGAAACTTTAGCTTTGATTTCATCTCTAACTTTAGTTCCAACTTCCTTGTTTAACTCAACATTTTTTTCTATTTGCTCATTGAGGTCTTTTTCCAGTTTTTCAATTTTACCTGCTTGGTCTTCAAGCACGTTATATTTTTCATCTGGTACATCAATGTAATGGTCTTCAAATAATTTTTTCAAACCATTAATAAAGTCTTCAGCAATTTCCCCTTTGATACCTCGTTCAAGAGCGATTTCGTTTTCTTTCATCCACTCTTCAACAACATATGCTAAGTAAGAATCAACTTTTTCAGTTAATTCAGATTTTGCTTTAGCACTTTCTTGCTCTAATTTGTTATTATAATCTGTTTCCAATTCTTCAGCAATTTCTTTT
>Ga0206683_10002461_pt1 | contig 12498 bp, 14 predicted proteins | sample M280m12015metaG_FD_155483 | JGI IMG/M metagenome (GOLD analysis project Ga0206683, IMG submission 155483) | Ammonia-oxidizing marine archaeal communities from Monterey Bay, California, United States - M2 80m 12015 | ecosystem: Environmental > Aquatic > Marine > Intertidal zone | place: USA...
CAGCATTCAAATTGTGCCCCTTTTCTTGTTTGCCCTCAAGGGCCCAAGATCGTACCCAGCGCAGCACATCAGTTATTAAACTTACCTCTCCCAGAAACTAAAGCTGTAATTGCGGTGTATAGTTTTCCAGACCTAACCGGACAGCGGAAATCAAAAGATAACATTGCCAGCTTCAGTACAGCAGTTACCCAGGGTGGTGTACATATTTTGATACAAGCACTGAGGGATGCAGGTAAAGGTAATTGGTTTGCAGTAGTTGAAAGGTCAGGTTTAGATAGCTTGTCAAGAGAACGTCAACTTATTATTAATACCCGTAATACCTATGCAGGAGAGGGCGAGAGTGTTCTTAAACCCCTACTTTACGCAGGATTGATATTGGAAGGAGGGATTACTGGGTACGACACCAATACCAGAACAGGAGGCAGTGGCGCGAGATACTTAGGGATCGGGGTAAGGAATCAATACCGAGAAGATAAAGTAACAGTAGTACTTAGAGCCGTGCTCGTGCAGACAGGAGAAGTTTTATTAAATGTTACGGCCACTAAGACTATTTTATCTACGGGAATAGGGTCAGATTTATTTCGTTTTTATGAGCTGGGGACCGAATTAGTCGAGGTAGAGAGTGGCAGCACAGAAAATGAAGCTGTAAATCATGCAGTTAGGACAGCTATAGAAGCCGCAGTGTATGGGTTAGTGGTTGAAGGACTTGAAAAAGAAGTATGGGACTTTAATTATGATACACTGGTGGGGGAGGATAATGATGAAATGGATAAAGGTACTCAGTAGTACCCTCGTATTAATTGTTTCAGCAACTACATTTGCTGGGAATAATGACATCTATATAACCCAAACTGGAACAGGATTAACCCTCACAATTGACCAGATCGGAGCGACCAATAAGATTGGTACTTCCCAGGCTAGAGTTACATTAAGCGGTACAAGTATGACCGTTGATTTAGACCAGATCGGTGACACTAACACCTTTGCAGCAACGATTGCCCAGGCGAACAGCAGCAGTTTTACCTATAAAGCAACAGGAGACAGCAATACAGCATCTCTTACAGCGGGTGGTACAGGCGATGTTGCTGGAACTGATTTTGATTTTGAAGCGACAGGCGATTCAAATGTGTTGACATTTATACAAGGAGACGCGTCTACGGCTACAGGAGGTAATCAGGACTTCGTGGTGACAGGTACTTCAAACAACATCAATGCCAAGTGCAATGTGGTGGGCTGTATTAATAACTGGACTGTGAGTGGAAACTCAAATGATATAGATACATTGCAGTCAGGCAGACAAGATCATGATATTACCGTGGTTTTGACTGGTAGCAGCAATGATGTAGATGTAGACCAAACAGATACTGCCAGCACTAATGTCGCTAATGTGATCTCAACTACCAGTAACGGGGTTATTAATGTAGATCAATGTGCAAGTGGCTGTTAGTTTTATTAGTAGGATCAGTTAACGCAGCCGAGATCGGAGAGATCTCAGAGTTGAGGGGGATTGGTGAGATCACTCGCCAGAACACTAGCGACTCCCTTGTTGCAAAACTATCGTCCGGTATTTTTTCTTTTGATGATGTGCGAACTGGTGCTGGGCGAATGGCCATCCAGTTTCTGGACTCCTCTACTCTAAAACTTACAGAACATTCTAAGGTAGTCATTGATGAATATATATTTGACCCAGATCCTAGTAAATCTAAATTAGCCTTAAACATGGCTTCAGGTACAGCCCGTTTTATTACTGGGGCTCTTGGGGGGATTAATAAGAACCGTATTTCTATACGCACGCCAAGCGCCACCATTGCAATTCGAGGTACCGACTTTACAACGACAGTCGACGAGCTTGGGCGTAGTCTAATTATTTTATTGCCAGATGCGACAGGCAAAACTTCAGGAGAGATTTCTGTTACTACCTGGTCAGGTACGGAAATACTCGATCAACCTTTTCAAGCAACTATGGTAAGTACGTTTGAGTCGCGGCCTACCCCAGGAGTGGTGTTAGGCAATATCAATTTAGAACTGATTGATAATATGCTCATCGTTAATAAACCACCTGCGATTGTACAAGCTGTTGAAGAGCAAAGCGGTGAAGTAAAAACAGATCTGGACACGGACTTCTTTGAAGATGCTCCTGATTTGGATAAAGACTTCTTGGAGACTGAGGAAGAAATAAGCCGTTTGGATATAGACCTATTGAGTTTTGATTTCTTAATAGATCTATTTGCAATCTTAGAAACGGGGTCTAAAAAGAACACTGAATCAAAAGGGCAAATACAAGGGGTAGAGCTAGAAGGGATTCTTCCCGGGTTTGATCCTACCTACCAGACCTACACTTTTGTAGATGGGGCTTATCTATACTTGGTACATCAGGGATCAAATACATTTGATATTGCTTTAGATAAAGAAGCTGCTGCGTATTTGAACATAAACACAGCGGGTATTTTCATGGAGATAAAGGTAAATGGTGCGGGCGACAACACTATTATTATTTTTCAGTCTCCTTAGTCTCACTGCCTTTGCGGGCGATAATGTGATAACTATTCAGACCAAAGGCACTGGCACGACTATTACAGCCAAACAAGCTGGTAGTAGTAACACCACAGGAATTTATTGTGGCCTAGGTAGTTTTGACAATTCCCTAGTGGGTAACCATAACTGTGATGACGCTACAATCACTGTGAATGTGACCGGGGATTCTAATGTAGTGTATTCACAATCTGTTTGGTCAAATCACGATGGGCAAAGCTGGATCACTACAGTTACGGGAAATAGTAATTATGCTGTCATTGATATGGATGAAGATGACAATACATCACGAATTACGCAGGATGGTAATGATAACCAAGCGTGGATATTGGGTTCAGGCGATGACAACGTATACAAAATAGAACAATTAGGTGATGACTACTACGCTAAGATATTTGCGTTTTCAGATGATTCGGATGTATGGATAACTCAAGAGGGCACAGGAAACCATAACGCTTACGTTCTTAATTACCCAGGGGGAAATAATAACTCCACTAGATTGATTCAAAAAGGCTCAGGTAATAAAGACGCAGATATATTCTTTTATAGCGGTGGGGATGATAACGACGTTAACTTAACGCAACAAGGAAACGGAGCCCATACTTCAAACATGAAGTTCTATACAGACAGCTATGATGTCGATGTCATTCAAAAAGGATCCTCTAATCAATCTTACTCAGCGCAATTCAACTGTAGTGGCAACGGTTGTAATAAAACTATTTCAATAACTCAACAATGAATAAATGGTTGGTTGGAGTACTTACTACAGCCGCTTTAATGGTACCTCTGTTGTTTGATTGGAGTGGGTTAGAAGTCCTTAGACTTAAGACTTTTGATGCTTTAGTTCCAGAACAAACCCCCAGCGGGCACTTTGTAATACTGGATATCACTGAAGAAGATATAGAACGAGAGGGTGGGTGGCCATTTCCCAGGCACACGTTAGCTTCTATACAAACTGATTTAATCGAACGTGGAGCATTGGGCGTTGGTTGGGTGATTATGTTTCCTCAAGCGGATCGTTTTGGAGGAGATGATGCATTCGCTACAAGTTTGTCCCAGGGAACTAATGTACTTGCAGTTCCCGAATATGAGAATCGACTCTACCCTTCCACTGACGGCACTGTAATCCTTGGGGATAACCCTGTGGATATAATTACATTGACTGGGCACCTTCCTAATGTAAAGCCACTAGAACAGGGCGCTTTGCAGGGGGTAGTGTCTGTACGTACAGATGTGGATAACTTAGTCCGGCGTATTCCTCTTATTATGAAAACGCCCGATGGTTGGGTGGCTTCTTTTGCTACGCAGGTCTTAAAAGCACTAACGGGAGAGGGGACTTATCAGATACGAACTTATGAAAGCGGTATTCAGGCAGTACGAATACCAGCCTTAGGTGAGATATCAACAGATAAATATGGCCGTAAGTGGATTTCGTGGATAAATACGCCTAAAACAACACTATCTGAGATGGCTGTAGAAGGTAAGTTTGTCTTTATAGGAGTAACAGCAGCAGGTGTAATGCCTCAAATAGCCACGCCCCACGGCCTATTAAACCCCCATTACATACAGGCAGCCCTAGCAGAGAGCCTGCTTTTACCTAGCAGTCCGCAAATTCCTCCCGATAGGTTGGTGTATGAACTACTTATTTTACTAATTGTATGTACATTGGGTCTCGTTATTGGACGAAAATGTACGTATGCGTACATGGCAGTGGGCGTCTCTAGTCTTCTTGTACTGACAGGAGGACTAGAGTGGTATTTTGTAGTTAAAAAATCTTTATTGATAGATACTACCTACAGTTTTATAGCCCTTATGGTTGTATCTGGGGAACAGTTTTGGCTCAATTTTAGAGAACAATCACTTCTACGCCAGCAAATTAAGAAACAATTTGAGCATTACTTAGATCCCAGGCAGGTAAAAAGACTGCAAGAAGATCCTACTTTATTAAACTTGGGGGGTGAAAAGCGCACGTGTACGTATTTATTTACGGATTTAAGAGGATTTACCTCTATGTCAGAGACGCTGAGCCCGGAAGAAGTAACGCAAATAATGAACGATACTCTCTCAGTACAAGTAAAATTGGTTCAAAAACACGGTGGTATGGTAGATAAATTCATTGGAGATGCCTGTATGGCGATATTTAATGCCCCCCTTGACCTTGAAGATCATGAAACAAAAGCTGTTCAGTGCGCAATTGACATACAAAAAGGCATAAAAATGCTTAATAAAACAACGCCAGTGGAAGTAGCAATAGGGGTTGGGATAAACACAGGGCCAGCTATTATAGGAAACATGGGCAGTGATTCACGGTTCGACTTTAGTGCGATTGGCAATGCGGTAAACGAGGCTGCCAGGTATGAGAGTGCTACTAAAGAAGTAGGGGTTGACATATTGATAGGTGAAAGTACTGCAAAAAAATCAAAAATAAAGGTTGACTACATAAAAGACATAAAGGTAAAAGGTAAGGCAAAACCTTTGAGAGTTTTCACATTTATGGGATAATCTAATTAGGAGGTATCTTTATGGTTACGTTAATTCAAATTGTATTTATAGTAGGAGTAATAATTGCTATTGCGTCTATTACTGCAGCTTTAACACCAACACCTAAAGACGACAAGATCATTGCTAAGTTTATCCCTATTGGAAAACTATATAAAGTAATAGATTGGTGTGCTTTAAATGTTGGCAAAGCCAAACAAGTTGCTAAGAAGAAATAGTAATGGCTAAACGAAATTATCGTAAGGAGTACGATAACTACCAAGGTAGTGACGCTCAAAAGAAAAGACGTGCTGCACGTAATAGAGTCAGGAGGGAGGCGTTACGTAACGGCATTGTCTCTAAGGGGGATAATAACGACATCCATCATAAAGATGGGAATCCAAGGAACAATAGCCCTAGTAACTTAGCGGTACGAAATAAGAGTCACAATAGATCTTTTGCCCGTACGAAAACAGCTAGGAAGAAGAGTCAACAGGCGTAAATAGCCCTAATTCAATTAATCTACTTCTATTAGAAGCGTGTATAGCATTTATAGCTTCTTTATTTTGACCAAAGTATGCAGCTGCGTGGTAGTTCTCAACCATAAGTTGGTTAATATTAACCCCATCTACAACTATATCTCCTAAAACTCTTCCGAATTTACCTCTAGAATCTTTTAGTTTGGTTTGAATTATTACTTGTTTACCTGAGTCTATAGCGTCTTTTAAGAAAGCCGCAGCCATTTTTCCTCGAGCCTTCTCATCCAGGTCACGAGTACGTGACTCGGGAGTATCAATACCAAATAAACGAACACGACACTTATGAAGAATATTGAAGCCAAGATCCATAGTGACATCAATAGTGTCACCATCAACCACTCTTCTAACTTCACAACTATATTCGTACATTTACTTTTGAACGCCCCTGAGCTTTGTAAGGTACCAATTGCATTTATCGAGGTCTTGTTTTTTAGCACCTTTTTTATCGTATCTCCATATGTACTTTATCACATTACCCTTTAAATAGCCTTGAAAAGCTTCTTCTGACATAGAGGCTTCAATTGTTTCTATGCATTCTATATTGCTTTGATTGTAATGAGGGGGGCTGTTGACTAAATCAATGTCGTCAGGAATATCCATTTGTTTCTCCTAAACAATGTTCGTTTAACAGTTCTATAAGTTCTTTAAAAGTAATAGTTTCTTCCATAAAACTGCTTTTTATATAGTGATTAACTTTACCGAAGTCAGTGCGTAGGTGCACAATTTTATCTTCACAGCCAACAATTACAAAAACTGGGATACCAAAACTTTGTTGTTTGTTAAGCCAAAGCTCTTGTTGTGTAGATAGCCCAAAGTTAATTTTTGACGTATCTCTTGCAGGCAGCTCTGGTTTGTATTTGTATTCTACAAAGCAAAAATCACCAGGGCCGCTATAGTACGCGTCTGGCACTCCGCCGTGATATGGGTCATTTATCTTCCATTTATATATCTCAGAAGATAGAGCTTTGTGAGTTTTTTTAATAAAAGAGGCTTCGTTCACAAAGTAAGGGTAGCACAGTACAGTTCCAATCCCTACATTACCGGCGTTTGTAATAAAAGCGTGTACATGCTGCGACACTATATGACGCAGCATGTACGTACGCCCAAGAATTAAGCCTTTTTAAGACCTGATACTTGCTGATAGACTTCTTTAGCTAAGATATAGTCATCCTCTGTAGTCCATCCTTCCTTAGAAACACTAAGGTTTTGGAACTTTTGTCCAGCCCTATTCTCTGTAGTTACAGAGGCGACCTTCCAAAGTGAGGAGAACCTATCCCCACCTAGTTGAGCTATTTGTGTATTCCACTCTCGTGATACTCTCAACTTAGATGAAGCAAAGTCCATTAGAAACGGAGTGGGATTTAAGTCCCCTGTTTCTTCGTCCTTTCGCATTAGTAAATGAGATTGGGTTTGGATAATTTCATAATCATCAGCATTGCTGTCTTGATTATTAGTTGCATCCTCTGCCTCCCCTCTTGTACTAAAGCTAGCGACAAGGCCACCACCTTTTTCACGTTTACGCCAAACAACGAAGTCTTCAGTAAAATGCACGTTTATAACATACATTTCTTTACCATAGATTTCATTGGTAACCGTGTTTAACAGATCTCCGGGTTTAGCTCCTGGAATGTAAGCGTCGTTATTTTCATCAACTTCGCTATTCATTCGTTGAAGGAGTTTTACCCTGGGGGTCTGTAGGTGTTCGCCCGAAACATTTTCGTTTCCGAGTCCAGAAGCTTCTTTGACGTGCGCGGGCACGTTTTTAGAAACTAAAGATATTGATGTTGATTTTTGTTCTTCAGCCATCGTTCACCTTCCTTTTTTCATGGTTAATGTTTACTTACTACGAAAATTAATCTTAGTAAGCTCCGTTGCTTTTACTCCTGGCACTGGTATGCCCATCTGTAAAAGTTCCCTAAACGCAGTAGCAGACATTCTTTTCTGCAACAACTCGAACTGGTTTGTATTCAGTATGTGTTGATGTAGAACGTCCCAGTCTTCTACTGTAGGTACAATTTCTTTTTTCTTGGAAACAGTACATAAATCATTAGCAATTTGGTCTAGACCTTGGTCTTCCATTTCTCTAATGATTGCGCTATCGAGATCGTTTTGAAGTAGCTTTAATACTTTCTCTTGCTCATGCAATTGTTTTATTTGACTACGTGTTTCGTGTAGTTCTACTAAAAGCTCATTCAGATTTGTTTTCTTTTCTTCCATTATGCAACCTCCTGTGTGTGCAATTTATTTAATACGTGGAGTAAATTCTCCATCTTGCCTAATTTACCATCTAGCTTTTCATACACCTTCTCTTCCCAGGTATCTCGTGCAGCAATTAAAATTGTTTCTGTCTTTTTAGTTTGACCTGCTCTGTGTATACGCCGGTTAAATTGTTGAAAATGTTCTGCATTATATGTGGGGGAACACCATATACATGTGGTGGCAGCGGTAAGTGTAAGACCGTGCCCTGCGGACTGTGGGTGTGCGAACAATACTTTAACTTGCCCAGCTTGAAACCGTTCAACTATGTCTACACGTTTGTGCGGAGGAACTTCTCCATCAATAACTTCGTATGTCCACCCGCGTTTTTGAGTTAATTTAATTAAAGCATCACGTTCATGTTTCCAATTAAAGGCTACTAAACTATGTTTACGCACTTCTAATAGATCTATAATTAAATCGTATCTATGTTGATGTATATATTTAATGTCTCCCGTTTGATCATAGATTGCTCCACTCACAAGCTGTAAGAGCTTTTTAACTCTAACTCCGGCGTTTACTGCATTAATTGTACCCTGAGTAGTGTATAAAACTGATTCTTCAGCTAGTAGGTCGTACATAGCTTTAACGGCAGGTGTAAGATCTGTATGCATTATTCTAGTAATGTTATCAGGCAAATCAATACAGTCTTCTAAAGCATGACGTATGTTGATGTCATTAAGCTGTTGAGCTACTGTTTGTTCTATACCTGGTTTGTCTACCCATTCGTTAGCAAAACCATTAAAACGAGGAGTACAAACTTGATTTCGGAAAGAATAATATCGGTCTCCTAAACGTTTTCCATCATCTACACACAAGACTGGGTGCCAGACATCGAGAATAGTATTGGTATTAGGAGTGCCAGACATAAAGATCCTATGATCAAAATGTGACACCAACGATCTAAGATTTTTTGATCGCTTAGAATCTTTGTTCTTAAAGGCTGTGAATTCATCAACCACGAGCGTATTGAAAGACTTAAGTAGCTGTGGGTTTTTTCGTAAAAAATTGACAGCTTCAAAATTAGTAATGACAATATCCAATTCTGTGTCGGCAAAAATTTTCGCACGATTCTTCGCATAAGCGACTCCGTAAGTTAAATGAGGTTGAAACTTTTTAATATCATCTATCCAAGCTGCTTCAAGGATAGAGAGAGGAGCTATAACTAAAGTTTTAGTGTCTAAAGTTATAAGAGCATCTAATACAGCACGAGTCTTACCCGTACCGGGGTCAGATGTAATTAAACAACGAGGGTGTTTAAGTATAAAGTTAGTGGTTTCTGTTTGATGCGCGTACGCAGGCAAGGTAGGTAAATTCATATTTAGTCCTGTATTTCATATTTAATTCTGTATTTAATTCTGTATTTATTATTTAATTATAACTTATTTAAAGGCATGTTGACATACTGGATCATCTCCTTTTTTATAAGAACACCATTTACAATTATAGTTAGAAGGGTTCGGTGGGAATTTAGTAGCAGTAGTCATAACAATAGCTCGTTCGTGTAATTTAGGCATAAAAATCATAGCCTCATCACGAGTGTAAGCTTGTTTAGTTATTTCTCCGTGGTCTAGGTACCACAGCTCGGTTTGAACGTGTTGTAAATCTGGGTAACGAAAGAAACTACCGATAGCATAAGTCAAAGCTTGCTGCGAATGACTTATTTCATTACCAAACATTTTACCTGTTTTATAATCAATAACACGAGCAGAAGTTTCTGTCTCATGTACGATTGCATCTAATTTAATACGACCCCAGGTTTCACGTTCTAACCAACCACAAGGTTCCCAGTCTATTGTGAACCCCCACTCTCCTTCAACTTCTACTTTTGCTTCTGCAAAAAGTTCACGAAGTACTTTAAATTCTGTTGTAAATTTAACTAATTCTTTGGGTAATTCAGCTATTTTTGCTTGTACATAATCTTCAGCAAGTTCATGTATTTTACTACCACGAGCCGCAGCAGGCCCATAATCTTCTGATATACGTCTTACTTTCGCTATGTATGAACGATAAGCGCAAGTTTCAAAGGTTTTAAGGGTCGAGTGCGACCAGGCTGGGATAAGACCCAACTCCTTTGGGGCATCTGTTTCTATAACACTGTCTAGATCCGGACGCTTGTTTTGTACAAGCTCTACCATAAATTCTTTAATGTGTAGCTTTCCTGTTTATAAGTTCCATGTCTTTACCTTCAAAATGATCTTCTAGTAAAGACTCTTTTACATCATCGGCTAATAGCCAGGTTAGTAGTACTCCTCTGGGAGCTGATCTATGTTCACCTTCCCCCATTCTTTTACGGGTTGTGCCTACATTTAGCCGGCTCATCGCCTTTGTGAAGTCTCTTATAGACAATACTTTTTTGTTGTCTGTTAACACATCATACACTAATTTAAAATGCTGCATAGGGATTATAATTTCGTTCCCCACCTCTGATATCCAGTTTTTAATATACCGTTGAGAGGTACTTATACCCCCAGCATCAAAGGTATTTGTAAGAGGAATATCTAAAATTTCTACAAAATATTCTAGGTTATTTAACTTAATTGCATTCGCAAATTCTTCAAGGACTGACATGCTGACAAGTTTCATGTCTTTCTTAGCATCGTTATCTAAAGCGGTATGAGCCATACGCTCATCTACTTGAAAATGTTCTAGGAGGCCAGAGAATAAATACAGTTCTTTATCCAGATCCTCCAGTCTTGTAAGTAATTGTGGGAAAGCCTTATCTAACTTACGTTCCTGCCTGGGGGCTACGTTGTAACGTCTGTCGCCTTCTTCTATTTTGACGGCGTCTGCTCTGTTAGTAAGGAATATAAAGTTACAAAAACTTGGCAGCTCTACCTGGTTTGCACGCATAGCACGGACTGTTAAGGTGGGCTCAGTGATTTGGTGTTTTAATTTGTCTGCCATACGAGCTATGTTTCCTGAGTCTCCCATCCTAAATTCATCTACAACTAAGAATAAAGCCATACGCATGTATAAATTAAATTGTTCTTCTAAGTTTTCTATTGCTCTCATTGGCACTTGAGCATCACCAAATAAAGGTTTAAGTACTTTGTGTACAAACAAACCCTTACCAGTCCCAGGGACACCTGTAAGTATCCAAGCAGTCATGGTTTTTTGTTTCTTTTGGTAGATATAAGCCAACCAATTGATGAAATGTTCTGTTTCGATTACACCACCACCGAGAATCTGTTGAATAAGCTTGTATGTTAAAGGTACATACTTTTTAAAATTCTCTGATTCTCCGTATTTTATTTCAGGTACGTCTTGTTCTGCAGCTAGCATGTAGGGTGTTTTTCTAAATAAATTAACATAGTAAGGTGCGTTTTCCATTTGCATACCTTTGCCTGAAGTCGGATCAAACACAACTTGGGCGTCCGGTACGTAGTCTGGCATGGGTCGGTTATGTGTACGCATAAAACCTTCTAAGGATCCTTTTTGCGTAGGAGTTAAAGGGAAATCGTCAGCAAACTGTTCTTTCTTTTTATCGAAAATCCCATTGTAAAAAGTGTCAGTGTAGTAGTCTCTAAGAACTACTGGTCTAACGTCTTTTCCTCCTTCCATTTGTTCTGCAAAGGTATCAAAGATACTTTTGTAGAATTCTGGGTCTGCTTTCTGTATTTCAAATACAGGCTCACCTTTAAAATTGTACATATAGTGAGGCTTGGTAAGAATAAAGTAATAGGCACCGCTATCTCCTCCATTAATATTACAGTTAACATAAGGTTCACTAATCCGACAAACTTCAATTGTCATTCTGTCGGGGTTCTGCAAGACTTCTTGAGCCTCGCCTCCTACATTAACGGTAGTAATACGTTCGGCTTTTTTAGTCAGTCCTGCTTTTTTTCGTAAACCATCTTTTATTTGTACACCTAAAATGTGTACTTTCTCGGGGTTTACATCTTTTAACAATGGAACTATGTCCACGGTTGGTTCACCACGAGGTATACATACAAAACGATCTCCAGCGATTGGGTCTTGTATATCAATAAATTTCGGTGGCGCAATGTAAATTAATTTAGAATTATCAGCCAAGCTAACATCTAAGGGATAAGCAATGCTTTGACCATTAGCTGAAAGATTAAGCTGATTAGCTAAAAAATCTATTTCATAATTGAGTGTTCTAAACCATTCTTTTAATACTTTTGGATACACAGCATTCGTAAGTAGAAAAAATAAATGCATTGAAACTTTGTTACCTTTCATGCCCAGGGACGCTGAAGCCTGTGCAATGTAACTTACGTTTTGGAATTCAGGTGGCAAATAAGTAACAAACTGTTCTGCTATAGTTTGTATATCAAACTCGCTTAGAGTTGATTTAGTAGAGGAGATAGGAAATTCAATTCCGTCTAGATCTAAAACTAATAGCTCAGTTTGAGCTGAACGATCCGTCATCATAGCGCGGGATTCGTTTTTTAGTTTCTTTTTAAGTAGCCCTTTGTGTAGAGCTGCACCTTGTTGAGAATATTTTTTTAATAGATCGAAGAATTCTTGAAATCCTTCTTGGTTTTTATCAATTTTATGATGATAAGACGTAAAATTTTTAACTAGTGGATAAGGCTTTTTACTGTTTAACGATATTTCTTTAATTAATCGTTGTTTACCTTTAAGAAAAACAACTTCCATTTTCTGTACCCCTCTTCATTTATTTTCTTCATACACTTCCTTTCGGTCGATCTTTATTTCTTTTTTA
>Ga0206683_10002475_pt1 | contig 12438 bp, 11 predicted proteins | sample M280m12015metaG_FD_155483 | JGI IMG/M metagenome (GOLD analysis project Ga0206683, IMG submission 155483) | Ammonia-oxidizing marine archaeal communities from Monterey Bay, California, United States - M2 80m 12015 | ecosystem: Environmental > Aquatic > Marine > Intertidal zone | place: USA...
CGGGCTGATATTGTTGAAATTAGAGAGGCAGGAGGTGCAGATGTTTCATCCACAACAGTTATGACCCAAATAGATGAATATTTCTTAGCGTAAAGCTTTTTATATGAAACAAAAAAATGACCTCAGTTGAGGTCATTTTTTTTCTCAAAATTGCATAAATATTTTCTATGCCTATAATAAATCTTTTTTTACTGGATAATATTTAAGAATGAAGCAACTCGCAATCATTGATGATGATCCAGAAATTCTTAAATTGTTGGATCAATATCTAACAAAAAATAGCTTTGAGGTTGATGCCTTTACTGATGGCGAATCCTTTTTAAAAGAAGGCGAAAGTAAATATAGTTTAATTATTTTAGACATTGGTCTTCCTGGAATAGACGGCCTTGAAGTTTGTAAAAGGGTTCGCCAAAACTCAAATATACCCATTATTATGTTGACAGCTGCCAGTGATGATCTTGATCGTATCTTGGGCTTAGAGTTAGGTTCTGATGATTATATGGGTAAGCCATTCAATCCAAGAGAGCTACTTGCAAGAATAAAGGCGCTCTTGAGACGTTCAGAGATAAAAGAGAAGGATGTTGATAATAATATTGTTATGAATTATGCCGCAAGAAGTGCATTTATTGATGGAAAAGAACTTGAGCTAACAGGCACAGAGTTTGACTTGCTTTGCGTTTTTCACAAACAAATTGGAAAGGTACTTAGTAGAGATGAAATTGGTGAATTGCTTCATGGAAGAAGGGTGGATCCATTGGATCGCTCTATTGATACAATTGTGAGTCGTCTGCGTCATAAGCTGAGTAGTCATTTTGATGGTGAAATTATCCAAAGTGTAAGAGGCAAGGGGTACGTCCTCTTGATGAAGAATTGAGAAATAATTTATTTTTTCTATCGGCACTAATACCTAAAACTATTGTTGCCCGAATGACTTCAGTGTTGTTCATCGGAATTCTTGTAGCACAACTTTTGGGAACTTGGCTTTGGGTTGAACAACTAAAATCCTCTGAAAAAGAAAGAATGGCTGAAATTTCTCAAGAGCTAGGTTACAACATTGCTCAAGCTGTTGGTTTCTTTGAAAAACTACCTAATCAATATAGGCAGGAGACTCTTAGTCAGCTTAGGCAAAATGGCGGGACATTCCTAGATTTTGGTGCCGAGTTCTTTGTTTCATTTAATCAGGACTTTATAGATTCAAAACCAATTGCAAATAATGAATTTACTTCATTGGTTACTAATAATTTAGAAAAAACTTTATTCTCACAAATAGGACAGGTAGAGGATTTGAGTATTAAATTTATAAAATTTAGTGACACAAGGATTATGACTCCTAATGCTCCACAAGAAGGTCTTACTAATAGTTTTAAAATAACACCCTTAGTGCCAATTTGGAATGCTCTAGGCCTTCAACAACCTAACTTAGATAATCCACTTGCTGTCATTCAGTTTAGGTTAAAGAGTCAAAAGGAATGGATGTATTTAGCAACAACAATACCAAAGGGTGAATTATTGTTGAGCTTTGATTGGATTAATGGTGAGCGAATTTTCACCTCTTCTTTGGTTTCATTAACAATGCTTTTGATTACGTTTCTATTTGTCCGCTGGCTGGTTTCACCACTTCAATCATTAGCTCATCAAGCGGACTTGTTGGGTAAGGGGCGATTCCCAAGACAACTAGATGAAATAGGGTCAAAAGAAATGGTTGCTACAATTAGTGCATTTAATTCTATGGCTCGTCGAATTCAAAAATTTGTAGCTGATAGAGAGCGGTCCTTTGCTGCTATATCTCATGACCTTAAAACTCCTCTTACTAGAGCCAGGCTAAGAGTTGAGGGAATTGAAGATACTTCTATAAAAGAAGACTTAATTGGTGACTTAGATTACCTTGAGACAATGGTTAAAAGTAGCCTTCAAATAATGACAGAAGGAGTTGAACATGAAAATGCCTCTAAAATTGATTTAGCTAAAATGCTGGAGGCAATTTTAAAAAAAGAAAAAATCCTTGGCCTCCCTATTAAAATAAATATTGTTGGAAAAATTACAATGAAGGGTCGTGCAGTTGCCTTAGAGCGTCTTTTTTCAAATCTCATTAATAATGCGCTTACTTATGGACAAGGTGTAGAGGTGACTGGTCAAAAAAAGAAGACAGGGATATTTATACAAATTAAAGATAAAGGTCCTGGCTTGAGTGATGCTGATAAGGAAAAAGTGTTTAAACCTTACTATCGTCTTGAGAGCAAATTAAATGATAGCCACTCTGGACTTGGGATGGGTATTGCTCGAAATATCGCTAACGTTCATGGTGGTGAGCTTGAGCTCAAAGATCGAAAGGGTGGCGGCCTAATTGTTGAAGTTTACTTTCCTGTTTAATGGCTAATTTGCAAACTCCTAAATTTAAAACTAAAGAGTTTTTAATTGAGCATATCGAATCTATTATGGCTTTTTACCATCCTCACTGCATAGACAATGATGCTGGAGGTTTTTTTCAACACTTTCGAGATGATGGCAGTATCTATGACTCTGAGACTAAACATTTAGTTAGTAGCACTCGATTTATATTTAATTATTCAATTGCAGCTATTCTCTTTGATAGCAAAGAATATCTTGATGCTGCTCGTCACGGTATTGATTATTTAAGAAACTCACACCTTAACAAGAGTAGTGGCGGTTATGCATGGACTATGAAAGGTAAAGTAGTTGATGATTCGACTAATTATTGTTATGGTTTGGCTTTTGTTTTGCTAGCTTATTCAACTGCTTATAAGGCTGGAATTGATGAATCAAAAGATTATATTGATGAAACCTTTGAGCTAATGGAAAAATATTTTTGGTCAAAAGAGCATGAGCTTTATTCTGATGAAATATCTGCTGACTGGTCAAACGTTTCTAAATATCGTGGGCAAAACGCTAATATGCATTCTTGTGAGGCTCTTATTTCGGCATTTGAGGCAACCAATGAGCAAAAGTACTTGGACCGTGCACATCTTATTGCAAATAATATCTGTAATAAACAAGCCAGTCTAGCTGATGAATTAATATGGGAGCATTATGACTCAAATTGGCAAATTGATTGGACTTACAATAAGGATCGGCCCGATGACTTATTTCGTCCTTGGGGCTTTCAGGTAGGGCACCTAACTGAATGGGCTAAGTTGTTAGTTATCCTTGAAAGGTATATTGATGAAGAGTGGTTAATTCCCAGAGCTGTAAAATTATTTGACGATGCTGTAGAAATGGGATGGGATGAAAAATCAGGCGGCTTAGTTTATGGCTTTGCACCGAATGGTGATGTTTGCGATTCAGATAAATATTTTTGGGTTCAGGCTGAATCACTTGCAGCTGCGGCTTTGTTAGCTCAGCGAATGAATGATGAGTATTATTGGAAGTGGTATGATCGAATTTGGACATATAGCTGGAATCATATGATTGATCAAAAGTATGGTGCCTGGTTTCGGATATTAGATTCAAGTAATCAAAAGTATGATGACCTTAAAAGTCCTGCTGGAAAAACCGATTACCATACAATGGGGGCTTGTTACGAATCTTTGAATGCTATTTGAATTTAGAAAGGACTTCCTAGTTTAAAATACTCAAATAATTTTTATAATTTTTTATTTATGACACCTGAGAATGTAATTGAGAAATGGGCTGATTATTTCAATGCTGGAGATTTAGAGGGGATTACTAGCTTGTATCATAGAGATAGTACTCTATTGCCAACCTTTCTCCCCAAATTACTCTCATCGAAAGAGCAAATATCTGGTTACTTTATTGCTGCGATAGAGGGCAAAGCCTCTATTGAAGTCAATGTTAGCCAATCCATTAAAAAAGTTATATCTGAAGACATCTATCTTATGACTGGATCATATATTTTTTGTCTTCCAAGCAAGGGTGAAGAAAAATACGAGTCTTGGTTCAGTTTTTTAATTGATTTGTCTGTTGACTCGCCAATTAGACACCATCACTCATCTAGAGTGCCATTTGATTTTGACCTAAGTCACTAAGCTCCTCAACAGTAAATCTCCCGTTAAAGTCAACCTCGTAATCCTCAGCTGCAAAGTCAGGAGGACTCTTACCTAGAATAAAGTTTTTAGTTTGGCGTTTTGCATAGTCTAGGTTTTTTTTGCATTGTGGAGATGAACCAATAAACATTACATTAGAGTAATCTTTACCAGTGTGTTTATCAGCAACAGCATGAGTTAAATCAGGATGCCACCATACAGTGTCTCCAGGATTGACATCTTGAATTGTAACTATTCCATCAAGAAGATCTTGGTGATAATCAGGTGAGATTAATAAAGGTCTGCCAGGTGTTGCGTCACAAAGGCTATCAGGCGCAATATCATCCTGCAGCGCACGAAGAAGAAGGTAGCTCATGCTGTTTGCAATTGGAATAAGGGAGAGGGTTCCATCTGAAGGGCCTTGGGCTGTTAATGCTGTCCAGCCTTGAAACGTTCGAAACATTGAACAAACAGCTGGCGATTTGTATTCTTTTGTGTGGGTTCTATGAGCCGCATTCCATGGATCATATGATTTTAAGTCGCCATTAAAGACAGATCTATAGACTTTTTGAAAGGCAGGATCAGTCCAGCGTTCAAAAGACCCTCCATCAATGTGTGGAGATAGTCCAAGCGTCTCATCACCCGGCTCTCTTCGACGAATTCTATCTGCATAAATGAAATCATTGTTAGGATCAAATTCATCGCCATAAGGGCTTGAAACATTCCACATTGAGTTTAAAAATTTCTTAGTATTAGCCATCGACTGAGATTGTCTTGCAAGCATCTGAGGTCTTGACCAATAAAGTCCAAAAATTTGAGGAGCGCCAGATTTTAATTGAGAAAAATACTGATCCATACCCTCCCTTTCAACTGATTTAGTAAAGTAGTCATTACTTAAAATATATTCACCAACTTCATCATTCCATTCGCTAGCCTGCTGGTCATCAAATACATTTCTTATAATTAAAGCACCTCTTCTTTTTATATTGACAATTTCATCAAACGAAACATCATTCTTAATTATAGATTTGTAATCAATTTCTGGAATAACTGGAATTACTTTATGCTTCATTTCAAGAATATTATCAACTTCTTTTTTAATGTTTGCTTGGGCAACCTCAAAGCTTTTTTTAACATTAAAGTGAGTCCGAAGAAGCTCTTTAGAGGTAATTATTGACTGTTGAATTTGTTGTAGTTTTTTCATAATGTTGAATAGTATATCTAAATTTTTTGTGAATTCTTAATTGAAAGTTATTACAAAGTATTACAAATTGTGTCAATCGATTGACACCTAAATTAATGATAACTATGATGCATTTCTAGTTCTAAAGTTTATTTAGCAACTATGGTCTATTTATTGTATTAAATCAATACTTTAAGTAGTTTTTATTACATAAGGAGATAAAAAATGGTAAACAAATACTTTGTAAAAAGTGTAGCAGCCAGTTTAGTTCTTTCTTTTAGTGCAACTCAAGCATTTGCTGACGACGTTGAAGTTCTACATTGGTGGACTTCAGGTGGTGAAGCTGCTGCTGTTGGTGTACTAAAGGACGATCTAGAAGGCAAAGGAATTGGTTGGAAAGATATGCCTATAGCTGGTGGTGGTGGTGATGCTGCTATGACTACGCTTAAGGCTCGTGTTACTGCTGGTAACGCACCAACTGCTGTTCAAATGCTTGGATACGCAATACAAGATTGGGGCGATCAAGGCAAACTAGCTAACTTAAATGACCTAGCTGCATCAGAGGGTTGGGACGCAGTAGTTCCGTCAGCACTTCAAGCTTTCTCTAAGCATAACGGTGACTGGGTAGCTGCTCCTGTAAATGTTCACTCTACTAACTGGGTTTGGATCAGCAAGTCTGCTCTAGATGCTACTGGTGGAAATGCTCCAACTACTTGGGAAGAGCTAGTTTCTGTTCTTGACTCAATGAAAGCGAATGGTATTACTCCATTAGCTCATGGTGGACAAGCATGGCAAGATGCAACAATTTTTGATGGCGTTGCTCTAAGTCTTGGAAATGGTTTCTATAAATCAGCATTGATTGATTTAAATGAAGACGCACTTGGTGGTCCATTAATGGTAGAAGCTTTCAACAGAATGGCAACATTGCGTTCATATGTTGATGACAACTTCTCAGGCCGTGATTGGAACTTAGCTTCAGCTATGGTAATTAATGGCGAAGCTGGTATGCAAATGATGGGTGACTGGGCTAAAGGTGAATTCCTTAAGGCTGGCCAAAAGCCTGGTTCTGATTTCGTATGTGTACGTTTCCCAGGAACTCAAGGCTCTGTAACTTTCAACTCTGACCAGTTTGCTATGTTCAGCGGTTCTGGAAGCTCAGCTGCACAAGAGTCTATGGCATCTTCTGTTATGAACCCTGTTTTCCAGTCAGCGTTTAACGTTGTTAAAGGTTCAGTACCAGCTCGTACAGACGTTCCTGACATGATGTTTGATCATTGTGGTAAGAAAGGAATGGCAGATCTAGCAGCAGCTAACGCAGCTGGAAGCTTATTCGGATCAATGGCTCATGGCCATACTGTTCGTCCTGCAATCCAATCTGCTATCGTTGATGTAGTTTCAGCTCACTTTAATGGTGAGTTCTCAGCTGAAGAAGCTGCAGAAGAAATGGTTGCAGCAGTTGCAGCAGCAAGATAAATTAAATATTATCTAAATTTACTTTAGATTTTATTAAGTTTGTTTTATTTATAGTTGGCGAATTAATAGTTCGCCAACTATTTTTTTAATTAGAATTGTAATAAATGAAAAATTACCTTCAGCTTTTACTTCCTAGAATTGTTCTAGCGCCAAGTTTCTTTCTTATTCTTGTCTTTGTGTATGGTTTCATTATCTACACAGGTTACTTATCTCTTACAGACTCCCGCATGCTTCCAACATATGAATTTATGGGCTGGGGGAACTACACAAAACTTTTTGGCTTAAGGCACTGGAAGATTGCAGTTAACAATTTAGCAATTTTTGCAATTTTATATATTTTATTTTGTACAGTAATTGGTCTGCTTTTGGCAATTTTACTGGACCAAAAAATTCGAGCTGAGGGCTTTCTTAGGCCAATTTTTCTGTATCCGATGGCGCTCTCTTTTATTGTCACCGGAACAGCATGGAAATGGTTTTTAGATCCTGGTATTGGGCTTGAACATATTATGCATCAATGGGGCTGGGAAAGTTTTGAATTTGGCTGGATAAAAGACCGAACCTTTGCAATCTACACTGTAGTTATTGCTGCTGTATGGCAAAGCTCTGGTTTTGTTATGGCGATGTTTCTTGCTGGTCTTCGTGGAATTGATGGTGAAATTATGAAGGCAGCACAAATTGATGGTGCATCAGGTTTTCGAATCTATAGAAGGATAATTATCCCAATGTTGAGGCCAGCCTTTCTATCTGCATTTGTGATTTTAGCACACCTCTCAATTAAGGCTTATGACCTAGTTATTGCATTAACAAATGGAGGCCCTGGAAGAGCTACTGAAGTTCCAGCAACCTTTATGTATTCATACACATTTTCCAGGAATCAAATGGGGGTTGGTGCTACCTCAGCAATTATTATGCTACTTATGATTTTTTCAATCATTATTCCTTACTTATATAGTGAGTTAAGAAGTGAGAAACAGTCATGAGTAAAAATTCAATAACTAGTCATATTAAATTATCACGAATATTTATTTATATCGTTTTAATCATTTTTGCAATTTATTACTTGCTCCCTTTGTATGTGATGCTTGTCAACTCTTTAAAACCTTTAGAGGAGATAAGAGGGGGTGGAATGTTGTATCTTCCTTCAGTGTGGACTTTGGATCCTTGGAGAGCTGCTTGGTCAAGCGCTCAAATTGGTGTAGATCCAAGTGGGCTGAGGCCTTATTTTTGGAATTCAATTAGCATGGTTGTGCCTGCAGTATTGCTGTCTACAGTGCTTGGCTCACTAAACGGTTATGTTCTTACTAAGTGGCAGTTTAAAGGCCATGGCGTTGTTTTTGGATTGTTATTATTGTCATGTTTTATTCCTTTTCAGATTGTATTAATACCCATGGCAAAATTATTAGGCGTATTTGGTTTGGCTGGAACCACCTCTGGATTAGTTTTAGTTCATTTAGTGTATGGAGTTGGCTTTACCACTTTATTTTTTAGAAATTACTATGCCGCTTTTCCAACAGAGATTATTAAAGCAGCACAAATCGATGGAGCTGGTTTCTTCAGAATTTTTTGGCGTGTCTTGTTGCCAAGTTCCGGTCCAATTATTGTGGTCAGTGTGATATGGCAATTTACTAATATCTGGAATGATTTTTTATTTGGCGCTTCATTCGCTGATTTTGATTCCACACCAATTACTGTAGCGCTCAATAATCTTGTTAATTCGTCAACAGGTGTTAAGGAATACAATGTGCATTTTGCAGGGGCAATTCTTGCTGCGCTCCCAACACTGGTTGTTTATATCGTTTCTGGACGATATTTTGTAAGAGGCTTGATGGCTGGCGCTGTCAAAGGTTAATTTATTTATAATTATTGCTTGAAGGAAAGGAAATGGCAAAAGTAACAATTTCTGATTTATATAAAAGTTATGGATCTGTTGAGGTTTTAAAAGGGATAAATCTTCATATAGAGGATGGTGGCTTTTTAGTTTTAGTTGGGCCATCAGGTTGTGGAAAATCCACCTTGCTTAATACAATTGCAGGGCTGGAAGAGATTACAAGTGGCGATATAGAAATAGGAAAAAATTCTGTTGCTGGGCTTCACCCCTCAAAACGAAACATTGCCATGGTGTTTCAATCTTATGCTTTATATCCAAATATGACCGTATCTCAGAATATAGGCTTTGGAATGGAGATGAAAGGAATTGATAAAAATGAACGCGAAATTTCAATAAATAAGGTTGCTGAGACTCTTCAAATTAGTGAATTATTGAACCGTAAGCCTGGTCAATTGTCAGGTGGTCAAAGGCAAAGAGTTGCGATGGGCCGAGCTATTGTCCGTGAGCCAGAAGTTTTTTTATTTGATGAGCCTTTATCAAACTTAGATGCGAAACTTCGTATTGATATGAGAACCGAAATAAAGCGTCTTCATCAAAGACTCGGCTCAACAATTATTTATGTTACTCATGATCAAGTTGAGGCCATGACTTTGGCTACTAAGATTGCGGTACTTAAAGATGGCTGCATTCAACAATTTGATACTCCTTATGAAATATATAACAACCCTAGCAATATGTTTGTTGCAAATTTTATGGGCGCACCTGCAATGAACCTTATTGAGGGTATTGTGGTTATGAAGAATAAAGATATTGAGTTTGAAATGAAAAACAATAAAGGTGATGTTATTTCATTACCTATTGACGGCGTCAAAGGTTTAGAGAATTATATTAATAAAACTGTTATATTTGGAATTCGACCTGAGTCTATTAATGACCTAGAGTTATCAGGTAAAAAATCAAATAAAAAGTTGGTTGAAAAAGCAGTTGAAATTGACGTAGTGGAGCCAGCTGGCTCAGATACATATGCAATAGTTGAATTTGGAGGAAAGCAGGTTGTTACAAGGCTTAATGGAAACTCTGTTGTAGCTGCTGGTGAAAAAGTTAAATTAACATTTAATTTATCTCAGGCGGTCTTTTTTGATATTGATACTGAAGAGCGAATTAGATAACGATATGAGCATCAGCTTTACTAAATCAGGTTCAACAATTCCTTCAATTGGTCTTGGTACGTGGGAATTAAATGGGAGCGACTGTTCAAGAGTTGTGACTGAAGCTTTAGAGATTGGTTACCGCCATATAGATGGTGCGGCTATGTATGAAAATGAATCTGAAGTTGGTTCTGCAATTATTAATTCTGGAGTAAGAAGAGAAGATATTTTTTTAGCTACTAAAATTAATACAACTGGCTGGACTCCTTCAAATGGTAATGGTCCATTTTTAAAGAATACTGATATTTCTAAAAGCTTTGAAAAAAGTCTTAAGGATTTGCAAACTGATTATGTAGATCTTCTGCTTATTCATTGGCCAAGGTTTGAAACTAACTTAGGAGATATGTTAGAAATTTTGTACAAGCTTAAAGATGCAAAAAAAGTTAAAGAGGTGGGTGTTGCAAACTTCAACTCAAAACTACTAAATGAGTGTATTAATCTTGGCTTTAAAGACATCTTTTGCAACCAAGTTGAATATCATCCTTTTTTGTCTCAAGCCAAATTGTTAGAAGTTATGCAAGACTTGGATATTATTCCTGTGGCTTATTGTCCAATTTGTAGAGGTGATGTTGCAAGACATGACGTCATTATTGATTTGGCTGAGAAGTACTCAAAAACACCAGCGCAAATTACGCTAAGATGGATCTATCAACAAAATTCAGTATCTATTCCCAAAACTGCTAATTCATATAGATTAAGAGAAAATATTGATATTTTTGATTTTGAGATTGAGAACAAAGATATGCTTAAAATATACAACCTTGCTAGAAACCAACGACTCGTTCCTAATCTAGAAGTTAATGAGCTGGAGTATCCTTTTGATTAGACTTTTTTAAGCAATTATAGATACAGAAAATTATGGAAAACATTGATACAGATATTGGCTTAATTGGCCTTGGGGTAATGGGATCAAGTCTCGCTTTAAATATCGAAAGCAATGGCTTCTCTGTGTCTGTTCATAACCGAACATCACCTCAAATACACAACCTAGTCAATAATAGATCATTAAACAACAAGCTCTATGGTTTTGAGAATCTTGATGAGTTTGTAAAATCTATCAAAAAACCTAGAAAGATTATGCTGATGGTTGTTGCTGGATCTGTCGTTGATGATTACATTCAAAAGCTAGTCCCTTTATTAGATCAGGGTGACATTATTATTGATGGAGGAAACTCTCATTATCCAGACACATCTAGGAGGACTAACGAGTTAGAGGCCAAAGGTTTTCATTTTATTGGTGCTGGTGTATCCGGCGGTGAAGAGGGTGCACTAAAAGGGCCTTCTATTATGCCAGGAGGCTCAATAGCTGCTTGGCCTGAGGTCAAGGGTATCTTTCAGGAAATTTCTGCAAAAGTAGGTGATAACGAGCCTTGCTGTGAATGGATTGGTGAAGGCGGCTCAGGACACTTTGTGAAAATGGTGCATAACGGCATTGAGTATGGAGATATGCAGCTCATTTGTGAAGCCTATCAGCTTATGAAAGATGTATTAGGAATGAGCAATGATGAAATGCATCAAACCTTTAAAGAGTGGAACGAGGGAGAGCTCAATAGCTACCTCATCGAAATTACAGCGGACATACTTAAATTTAAAGAAGAGGATGGCAGTTATTTAGTAGACAACATTCTTGATACGGCTGGTCAAAAGGGGACCGGTAAATGGACAGCCTCAGTTGCCTTAGATCTTGGCTCACCCTTAACGCTTATTGGTGAGGCAGTTTTTTCACGATACCTGTCTTCAATTAAAGAGGAGAGGGTAGAAGCATCAAGCCAGCTAAGTGGCCCAAGAGTTAGCTTTAGTGGAGACAAAGCCCAAGCTTTAAAGGATATTCATGATGCTTTGTATGCCTCAAAAATGGTTTCATATGCTCAGGGCTATACGCTCCTTTCAGATGCAGCTAAAGCGTTCAATTGGAATTTGAATTATGGTGCTATTGCCATGATGTGGAGAGGTGGATGCATTATCAGATCGGCATTCTTAACAAAAATTAAAGATGCTTACGACAACAATTCTGATCTTAAAAATTTATTGCTTGACCCTTTCTTTAAGGACAAAATCAATCAATCTCAAGAGGGATGGAGAAGAATCATTGCTGTTGCAATTTCAAATGGGGTTCCTGTTCCAGCAATGAGCTCATCACTCTCTTATTTTGATGGTTACAGAAGTGAAAGGCTTCCAGCAAACCTGCTGCAGGCGCAAAGAGACTATTTTGGCGCTCACACCTATGAACGCCTAGACGGCAAAAAGGGTGAGTTTTTTCATACAGAGTGGATTCAAAACACTGATTAAGGGCGAGCTGTAAGATGAAAGAATCTTCAAAAATAATTGATAGCTTTGTCCTTTATGGGGTCCTTGGAGACTTATCAGTTCGTAAATTAATACCAGCATGGTATTACCTTGAAAGAGACAGTATGCTCAGTGGTTCACTGCAAATTTTGGGTGTTGGTAGGAAAAAAATCTCTGACTCTGAATTAAAAAACACTCTTAAAAAATCACTAGAAACCTATGTCCCTACAGAGTACTTAGATCAGACAATTGTTTCAACTCTAATAGATCGTTTTAGCTATTGCAGTTGTGATCTTCAAAGCCCAGACAGCTATCAAAAATTAAAGCTTAAAGTTCAGGATTGGAATATGCCAATGGCACACTATTTGGCTATCTCTCCAGGGCTCTTTGAATCAGTTTGTGACGGATTATCAGGAGCAGGCCTTGTTACTAAAGAGTGCCGCATCGTTGTTGAAAAGC
>Ga0206683_10002478_pt1 | contig 12424 bp, 10 predicted proteins | sample M280m12015metaG_FD_155483 | JGI IMG/M metagenome (GOLD analysis project Ga0206683, IMG submission 155483) | Ammonia-oxidizing marine archaeal communities from Monterey Bay, California, United States - M2 80m 12015 | ecosystem: Environmental > Aquatic > Marine > Intertidal zone | place: USA...
GGCTTCGATATCTATCAGGGTGGCCCCCCTAAGCACAGTCAGATACGAATCATCCGGATAGGCGACTATGACACCCAAGCATGTGGTGGCACGCACCATGACGAAGGGTGCGAAGTTGGGGAGTTGCGCATCATTAGGTCGAGTCAAGTACAAGACGGGGTGGAGCGTCTGCAAATCGTGGCAGGGGAGACGGCACGCGAGCACGCACGGCGCCAGGAGCGCCTGCTAAGCGAATCTTCGGAGATTCTTGGTGTGCAGCCCGACGACCTGCCTCGCACTGTATCTCGCTTCTTTGAAGAGTGGAAGTCGCAGCAGAAGAGAATTGAATCAATGGAGGCCGAAATCGTGAGATTACGAACCAGCGGAGGAGGGGATGCAGCAGTCGAGAAGGACGGTGTTCGCTATGTAGTGATGGAGTCAGAGGGAGATTCCAAGCAAATGATGACGATGCTGGGTGAGTTGACTCGCGATACATCCACACCTACTCTAGCGGTACTCGGAAGTCGTGAGGATGGAGGTACACTAATTGTCGCTCTGACCGAGGGCAGTATAGCAGCTGAACGTCACAATGCGGTCGAGATACTCAATGCCATAGCAGGCCACATCGGTGGAGGAGGGGGCGGCAGGCCGACCATCGCACAAGGGGGCGGCTCCAATCCCGAAGGGGTCCCAGCCGCACTCGATGAGGCGCGCTCCCTACTGGGTATCTGAGCAATCCGCAATCCGTCGATTTGATGGCGGAACCGCATCACGCACACACGTGGTAGAGCAAGTCGGCGTCTCAGCCCGCGCAGTTGCGATAGAGTACGCTATTCGAGACGTCGTGATTCCTGCCATCGAACTCGAGGCCCAAGGTCATGAGATAATCCGCCTCAATATAGGCGACCCCCTGGCCTATGAGGGTCTGCCAACCCCGGACCACATGGTCACTTCATTCAAAGCAGCGCTCGACCGGCAGGACAACGGCTACGGTCCTTCTTACGGAATTCCAGAACTACGTAGTGCCATAGCATCCGTAGAATCAGCGAAAGGATGGGATTGCTCGCCCGATGATGTATATGTCACGCACGGTGTCACTGAGGCACTGCAGATTATCTTCGCCGCATTCTTGGAAGAGGGGGACACCATCCTAGTCCCGGGTCCTCATTACCCTCCCTACATGGCCTACCCGCAGATGTACGGCGGCACTACTGTGGAATATCGGATGGATCCAAGCGAAGGATGGCGAATCGACCTCGAAGACATACGTTCCAAGATGAATGATAGCGTCCGACTACTCGTCCTGATTAACCCAAACAATCCTACTGGAAACGTCGCCACCCCGGAAGAAGTAGATGCACTCATCGACATCGCGAGCCAGTGGCCTAAGTGCACCATCATCGCAGATGAAATCTACGACGGGCTTGACTTCACTGGGCACCAGTGCTCTGCAGCCTCGCGCTCCGATAACACTCCAGTCATCGCCCTCAATGGAGTCTCGAAGGTCTACTTCGCACCCGGTTGGAGGGTCGGCTACATGGCTTGGCACGATCCGAGTGGGGCTCTTAGAGCCGTTCGCGATGGTGTCGAGCGTCTGCTCCGTAGCAGATTGTGTGCCTCGACCCCGGCACAGCACGGCTTCCTAGCCGGTCTTGTAGATGATACGGGGTGGATGGCAGGACACCGAGATAGAATAAGAAGGAGAATGGATTACTGCTTGGACAGAATAGCCTCTATCAATGGGATTGAATGCGAGACCCCTGGTGGTGCATTTTACCTGTTCGTGAGAATTACCAACCCCGAGATGGCCACCAATGACAAGAAATTCGTGCTCGATTTGCTACACCAGCACCATGTGCTGGTAGTCCATGGTTCGGGATTTTCACCCGAGTTTGGCAGCAGCCACTTCAGGATGGTATGCCTGCCACCCATCGAAGTCCTCGCCGAGGCCCTCGATCGTATCGAGACGTTCCTGGGTGACTGATTGATGGGGATCAGGGACTCCGTCAGGAATTTTTTCTCCACTCCGCCATCCTTAGAGGAGGGTGTGAAGGAACGCTGGAAGGCTTTCGATGATGGCACCTACAGAGACTCTTCTCGAGGTCGCGATGAAATTGCCTGGCGAGTGGGAGGAGGTTGGTTCGAATCGTGGTTTCAGGGGCTCGAGCAGAGGGCAGAGCAGAGTCTCGGACGACGCCTCGCACACGCTGCTGTGGAACACGAGGAATACATGATGGGATTCGGAGGTTGGGGCACTCCTTCTGGACGTGATCCCGCTTCTTGGTCCCGAACTATTCTACGCTGGGAGACGAGCGGTCTCGGCAGGTTCAGAATTCTTGAGGATGGTGATGAGACTAGGATAGTGGTCGAACAACCAGCTTCAGGACCCATCTGTTCGGGACTCATTACTGCAGCTTGGGAAGGGGCTACGAGCAAGCGTCACCGTTTTCTCTGGTCCGAGAGTGCAGGTGAGGGGTTAGTCATCACCCTGACTCAGGATGTAGCACAAATCCCCGGTCCCAAACCTCTCAGTCCAACTTGGAACGACCAAGGTTTCGGCGCTGGTGCGATGTCTGAGTCGAACGATGAGATGTGGTTGGATTTACGGAGCGATTCTCACGGCCAATGGTCGATAAGGGGGGAGCGCAAGATGTTCCTTCACCGGGATCTAATACTGCGCTTCGAAGAATACTGCCTCCCTTATCTCGACGGCACCTCCGGAGGCAGAGTCGAAGACTATTCTTGGAAAGGTCTCGATGAGAAGCGTTCTGCGTGGTGGACGGCTGCAGCTGACTCAGCCAGAAAAAGATTCGTCGCAGAGGCCCATCATGTTCTCGTTCGTGATTCCACCGACTGGATCAGTATCGCCCGTCGGCACCTGTCGTACCACGGATTGGGAGGGATTGAATCGGTGAAACAGATAGATGGCCATGGAGGAGTGTCTCTTGATTTTTCCACAGCATTTCATCCAGCAATTGCAAGTGGGGTATTGCTCGGCTGTTGGGAGCGGGCTTATGGCAGAAATGGACGCGTCTCAATCAGCTTCGAGGGAGACAAAGTAACACTTAATTTACTCTCTTCGAGGGAGATAGCTGCCTGACTCCGATTACTCAGTTGCTGTGAAACATTATATTGGTGCCCAATTTCAATCCAACGGCCCCCTTGGGGCCGGGTGTAATCCATGGCCCTGAATCACAACCAGTATGCGGTTCTCGCAATCGCTGCAACGCTGTGTCTAGCGGGCTTCTACACAATCATCGATGCCGGCCTCTCGACCACTGAGTCAGGAGGCTTTGAGGCGGCCGGCGGAGACATTGAGGCCAACGATGAATTCCACATTGGTGGGGAGGACTTCGACGGCGATGGACTGCCTGACAGGATGGAGCAGACTCTGTATGGGACTGACTGGAGGGACGCTGACACCGATGACGACGGACTCGAAGACGGATGGGAGATTTCCAATGGCCTAGATCCACTCGATAATGGCGAGCCAGCTACCAGTGATATTCCATTCACCCCTATTGACAACGAAGAAGAGACAGGGGAGCAGAACGAGACTTTCCCTAATCCTGACAATGGTCCGTTCGGCGACCCCGACAGAGACGGCCTGACAAATACCCAGGAGATGGAGTTGGGCACTAATCCTAATCTTAGAGACACCGATGGTGATGGCTTGAACGACCGGTGGGAGTCTGAGTACACCTTCGTTGTCGAGACTCCGTCCGGTGAAGTCACCCTCTTGGACCCCCTCGATGGGAATTGGGACTGCTACTTGCTTACTCCTGAGGTCAAGGGACAGATAGAGAATGACATTGGATCTAGTGAATGGGACGATATGGGGAGCCAGTTCGGGCACTCCTGTGATGCATTACTCGATTTGGAGCAGCCCGAACCTGACAGTCTGAGGAACTATGTCGAAGAGAGGTATGACACGAACCCACTCGAGGAGGATAGCGATGGCGACCTGATTGCCGACCGCTATGAGATTGCCTTCGGCCAGATTCAACTTGGAGTGCACTGCGGAGTGCCGGTGTTCGGCACCCTTGCTCTTCAAGCACCTTACTCAGAGCACATGAGCGGCCACGGCGACAGGACCTGGTTTGAGCAGGACATGGACAACGACGGACGCCTCAATGGACCGGGCGACTGGGACACCGATGGTGACGGCATGCCAGATGGCTTCGAGTACTGTTACGCGTTGAATTCCGATGGTAGCCGCTTCCTCAATCCAGCCAACGCCACTGATGCCTATGGCGATACAGACGAGGACGGTCTGAATAATGTCGAGGAGTACGAGGTCGCCTATACATGGGGGCCTGAGAACTTCACCAGTCCACTCGACGCCGATACTGACAACGACGGCATGCCCGACGGCTGGGAGCACATGAGCGGTATCCACCCCAATGATGGCAGCAACGCTGATGAGGATCCCGATTTCGATGGCTATGATGCCGACGGTGACGGAGGGGTCAGGTACTCTGATTTGGTCGGCATCACTACGGTGCACGTCATCTCAGTTGAGGTGGGCGACTACGTTCAGGTCAACAGCACTGTTCTCTGGGTTCGAACAGTTCAGTCTAGTCAGTACGTCAACATCCCAATCAAGACCCTGACAGCGGGTTGGATATACGCGATTAACGTCGAAATAGGCCAAGAAGTGAATAGTCGCATACAGGACCTCGCCATGGTTGTCGAAGAGAGCGAGCGCTTCACAAACCTCGACGAGTACAATGCGAGGGATCGTGACGGCGACGGCTTCGTCGACGGCCGATCCACCGACCCGTTAGTGGCTGACACCGACGGTGATGGACTAATCGACGGCATCGAGGTCATCGGTTGGACCATCCGAATAGTCGATCAGGGCGTCAAGGATGTCCACGTACGCAGCGATCCAGGGGCCTTCGATACTGATAGAGACGGACTGTCGGATGCAGCCGAGTACTACGATTACTTCACCAATGCGACTGACAAGGATACCGATAGTGACGGACTTGAGGACTTCACCGAGGTGATAGATGGCTTCACTTGGAATGGCTCGAAATACTACACCAACGCGTCTTCGCACGACACCGACCTTGACGGTCTGGCCGACGGAGAAGAGGTCATCGACGGCCTAGACCAGTACATCACCCATGCCAATAACCCCGACAGTGACGATGACGGGTTGTTCGATGGCAGCGAAGTCCTGAACATCCCACGCCCTTGGCAGGGTGCTACGAACCCGCTTAACAACGACACCGATGGCGATGGCCAGCCTGATGGTTGGGAGATGCAAGTCTTCTCGGTACAGCACAACACTAAGAGCCACAGTCTGTGGATTTCGGTAACAAATTGGCTGCCACCGGGTTGCGAATCGATGATTGAGTGTGGACTAGGTCCAGGCGGTTGGGTTTGGAGCAGCTATCTCGGTGGATTCTCTACCTCAGGAGACAGGGACGGCGATGGTCAGATGGACCCTAAGTATTTCCTACACGAGATGAACCTCTCAGGTTTCACAATTCCTGCCACCGGCAGATGGGCCATTAATCCTGCTTGGGGTTCACTGCCTGATTCGGCCTTCGACATTGATAATGACACTCTGATGAACACACTCGAGGCACCCGACCGCTGGGACACCAATCCTGTGGATGACGACACTGATGGAGACAGACTTCCTGACGGTTGGGAGGTCCAATTCTCTGAACTCTCACTGAGTCTCGGGCTGGTTGACAACAACACCCTCAGCGCCGTTGGTGCACGTGGTCCAATGGATCCCAAAATGATTGACTCCGATGTCGATGGCATCAATGATGGGCAGGAGGACTTCGACGACGACGGGCTGAATCGAACCCACCTGCTGAACAGATACTGCCCGGGCTGGAACGACCCCCAATACTCTGAATGTCACATAGATCCGACTTCGGAAGCCGGTAACGATTTCTATGACGACTTGGAGAACTACACTAACTTCGAAGAGTACCAGAATGGCACTAACCCCGTCGATCCAGATACTGATGGAGACCAGTGGTTCGACGGCTCGGAGGTGTATCACCAAGATCAGGACGGCGACGGTATGTGGGCCGGCTGGGAGTACTACTTCGGATTCGATCCCTTCGATCCGGCCGATGCCAACATCGACTCAGATGGCGATGGTCATCTGAACAAGTGTGAGAATAAGTGGAACACAAATCCGAAGTCTGCCATCAGCTTCCCCGGTCAGGGCGAGCTCTGTAGTGAGTTCGACTGACCCTCTCATTTCTTGCACGAAACACCTCTCGCCGGTATGGGGATGACATGTCTTGGTGGATACTGCCCACGACCGCGGACATCGGCCTGAGGGCATTTTGTGCTGACGCCCCCGGGGCCATGTCAGAAGCCGCGATTGGCTTACAGTCTATCCAAATGTCACCGAAAGGAAATGACTCGGCGGCATCTCTGCCGAAGACGGACGATGAATGGACAGTCGAATTCTTTGGCGACGACCTAGAACGCGGTTTGGTTCGATGGCTCGAGGAAGTCCTCTATCGCGGTTCTGCAGAAGGCCAGTGGCTTTGCGAGTCCAAACTCAACGTAGCGGACGGAAAGATAGTCGCACAGGTATCTTGGGCCGATGCGGACATGATTGAGCGCGAGGTAGAGGTCAAGGCAATCACACTACACGAGCTGGCCCTGGTAGAAGTCGCTGAAGGTGAAGTAATCCCGGGTGTCGATTCCGACATCCCGTCTTTCGAGGGCCCCGGGTGGATGGCCCAAGTGGTTTTCGACATCTAACCTAGTGCCTCATACAGGTAGAACATCCCACTTGCTACAATTCCAGCCATGACTCCATTGTGAATCCATTCAGACTTCAAGTTCTCCAACCAGCGCTTGCCAATTTTGACTCCCAATAGCGCCGCCACCACAAGGACGAGAGTCAATTGCAAGTGCGGTGCGATTTCATCGTAACGAAAGAGAACGTAGATTGGGATCCGTGAGAGATCCACACATAGTGCCAGCACACTAGCAGTGGCAGCGTAAGCCATCTTGTCTGGCAGCCTGCGAGTAAGAAACATCGCCCTCAAAGCGCCTTGATGGCCAGTAAGGCCACCCATGAATCCAGATCCGAAGCCACCGACTCTGTCGTTGGTCTCAGGTATCCTGTAACCGGTCCAACTCTCACTGAGATTCAGTATTGGCAGTAATATCAGAAATGCCCCAATTAGCGCTAAGAGGGGCCTCTGAGGGACCTCGTTTTGTAGTGTTGCACCTAGAATCGCTCCGATTACAAGCCAGACGCCGTATCTTCTGAATGCAGCGAAGTCGACATTCTCTTTTAGGGCCGCAAACTTTCCAGCATTATGCGCACCGTGAACCACTGCGACCACTGCGACAGCCTCATGTGGCCCCATCATCAGTAGGACGAACGGAGTCAATATTGTGGAGAGGCCGAATCCCGCTGGGACGGTCAGGGCAGCTGCGATGAAGGCGCCGATGGCGGCAAGCAGTACCTCCTCCATGCTAGAGCTGTAATGGCCTCAGCACTATGCTATTTGCTATTCTTGGACATCGAATCGCTGGTAGACCTCATTGGTGGTTTGAGTAACTCGGATGAAGGTGGCGCACTTCGGGAGGTCCTTGATGCGCCTAGCTCCAACATAAGAGCAGGCCGAACGGACTCCTCCGAGAACTGATTGCACAGTCGTTTCCAACGGCCCCCTGTAAGGAACCCTGACCTCTTTCCCCTCTGGGGCCCGGTGCTTGGCCACCTCTCCATAGTGCGACTCCATCGCCTTGGATGAGGACATGCCGTAGAACGACTTGTACATCTTCCCATCACCATTCTCGACCAGTTCTCCGCCCGACTCGTCGTGGCCGGCAAACATGCCACCCAGCATGACAAAATCCGCTCCTGCTGCGAAAGCCTTGGAAACATCTCCTGGTGACGAGCAACCTCCGTCAGCCATCACATGGCCGAGTAGTCCATGAGCTGCATCGGCGCACTCGGCGATGGCTGACAATTGCGGATATCCAACACCGGCTACCTTACGGGTGGTGCATACCGAACCTGGCCCTATGCCGACCTTCACTATGTCCGCTCCTGCCAGTATCAACGCCTCGGTCATCTCTCGGGTAGCGACGTTACCTGCGATAACGATCTTGTCAGGGAACTCTTTCCTCACACGTCGTACAAAATCAAGGAAGACCTCTCGGTATCCGTTGGCGACGTCTATGCAAATCATTCTGATTCCGTCATTGGTCGCCAACTTGCGCTGCAGCAACTGAAAACTCTCTTCAGTAGAGCCGCACGTTACTACGACGAAGTTTGGATTAATCTCGTCATCCCAAGCCCGAGCACACTCTTTAGTCGAGTAGAATTTCTGTATGCAGGTTAGCATGCTGTGGCTCTGCAGTACCTTCGCAATGGAGAACAGACCAGTGGTGTCCATGTTGGCAGCCACTATGGGAACTCCGCTCCAAATATCCTTGGAATGACGGAACTCGAAATCCCTAGACAGACTGACATCTGACCTCGAAACCAGTGTACTGCGCTTAGGTCGAATTAGAACATCATCAAAGGTCAACTTCACATCGTGCTCTACGCGCATCGAGACCTTACTACGCCAACGAAGGTCCGTTTAAGACCGTTATGAGTCACTAAAGTGGTGCTCGTGCCGGGATTTGAACCCGGGTCGACGGATCGAGAGTCCGTCATGATGGACCGAACTACACTACACGAGCGCGGTTCTCAGCGACTGGCTGTCCGCTTAAGAAAACAATGGGTTGAGAGCCTGATTTACGATTTTATTCACTTTCACTTTCACCCCTCGGGACTATTGCCTCGCTTGATATGTGGAAGTCGCGACATACCTCCATGAACAGACAGCAAGACGGCACATCGACCCTCCTCTACAGGAAGCGTCCAGAGCCATGCAAGGTAGTCTCACTGGCAACCCTGCGAAGAACGAACGTAACTACACGTGGGTCACTAGACCAGACACTTGTCAGCGCAACTGGGGTGGTTTCTGACCACGACTCCTGGAAACCCATGCCGCACCTAGTTGCACAGGTCAATGTGAGCCCCTCAAGCTGGCAGGGCCTACAAGACAGACTACGCGCGAGTCGAGCCACCCCTACGGTGGTGGCCTGATGTCTAGGACACAACGACTCCGCGAAGAGGTGCGGGTTTACCTCGAGGAAAATGAAACTGCGAACACTGTCGAGATATTCGACCATCTCAACGGCAGGTTCCGCTGGGGTGCTACCATGAATCAGGTTGGCAATATCATGGCCAAGGACATCCGATTCTCCAAGGTTGGGCATGTGCGTGGACAGTTCAGAGGGAGTACATACACGGTCTGCATCTGGGGCCTCGCACAACAAGCCGTACAAGCTACTTCCTGATCGAGGGAAGCAATCAAGGCAGAGGGGCCGTGAGTCAGGCCGTGAGCAGTAGCGGTGCGATGAGTTCGTGGTGGGTCCTTTTCAGGGCTGGAAACTCGACCACAGGCCTTCTTGGCGTACTACTCGGCTCCATGCTCGCACTTGGGGGTCTACCAGAGGCCCAACTCGCATGGATTACAGCACTACAGGCCATCTCAGTCTGGTCATTTATGTGTTCTTGGAACGCCCTTAATGACTACCTTGATCTTGAAATCGATATAGTCAATCGTCCCAGTAGACCTCTCCCGTCAGGAGCAATTTCAGAGGTATCAGCCAAGAGAGGGATAGCCTTGATGATGACAGTTTCACTAATCTCAATCGTCGGTGCTATGAGTATCGCTGGGGATATGGAAGAAGGAGTAGAAGGATGGTACCCGGCTCTTGTGATATGGCTCGGGGCGCTTTTCTTACTGACTAATTATGAGTCAACCGGATCATATAGTCTGAGACTCAAGGAGAGAGGCCTTCCTGGCAACATCGCTATCAGCCTCTCAGTAGGAATGGTGGTGCTGTTTGGGGCTGCCGGAGTATTTGAGCCGTTTAACGAGCGCGCTTGGGCGATGTTCACCGTGGGGGTGCTGTATAGCTTAGCGAGAGAGATTGTCAAGGACATTGAGGACATGGAGGGTGACAAAGGAAGGAATACATACGCCATGCGAGTTGGACCAGAGAAGGCCCGAGTGGTGGCCTGGATCATCCTCTTGTTGACGCTGGTATCGCTACTCGTTCCCTTCGGTATCGGGGTCTTTCCCCAACTGCACTTGGTGGGAGTAATCCCTGCCGTTATGTTCCTACTCCTGGTAAAAGGCAAACTTATGACTTCTGAGGACCATGCAGCACAGCAATTAATCAAGAAATCAATGTATTTGACCCTCGCAGCCTTCCTTGGCAGTTCACTTCTTGCGTAGTCACTCAAGTTCTTTGTAAGCGTGCCAAGCATCATTGTTGCATAGGTAGGTCAGGAGAGACATCTGGGCCCACATCCTGTTCTCAGCTTGATCGAGAACTACACTGTTAGAGGAGTCTATGACCGCGTCAGTCACCTCTTCGCCACGATGAGCAGGGAGGCAGTGCATGAACAGGCAGTTGGGGTCGGCATGGGCAACCAACTCTTTGTTGACTTGGAAACCTTCGAAAGCATCCGTCTTGCCCTCCATGTGTTCTTCTCCCATCGATACAAAGATGTCTGTGTAGATCACTCCAGCGCCGCTGACCGCCTCGACGGGATTGTTAGAGCCGAGAATCGCCGCGCCCGTCTGCGCGGCTATCTCGTGAGCTCTGCCCATCACCGATTTGTCAGGCTCGAAGCCCACGGGAGTTGCGTAGCGTACATCGTATCCCAGTGTGACGCTAGCGAGTAACAGATCGTGGAACACGTTGTTACCGTCTCCCACCCAGGCTATGTGGCCGTTCACGTTGTCCCCGTGTTCAACTATCGTCATCAAATCGGCCGCTGCTTGGCACGGGTGGTGTAGGTCAGAGAGGGCGTTGATTACAGGCACCGTTGCATGTTTGGCGAGTTCTACGGCATCAGCGTGATCGAAGCACCTGTATGTGATTCCATCTAGGAAGCGCGACAGCACAGCTGCAGTGTCGGCGATTGACTCGCTCTTACCCAATTGGATATCATTGGAAAGCAGTGTCAGTGGTTGCCCTCCAAGTCTACTGACTCCCACTTCGAAGGACACCCTAGTTCTGGTCGAAGGCTTCTCGTAGATTGAGCCTATAGACATCCCCTCAAGGGGCTTGAAGTCTAAGGTCCAATCGCCGCCGTGCTTGAATGCTATTGCCCAATCTATGATCGCAGCCAAATCGTCGCTGATATCGTCTATCGCCATCAGGGCACTCTTCGCTTCAGCCTCGTTCATGCTCAATGTCTCCTGCGTAACCATCTCTCGTATCTGCCATGCCTCCGAATATGGTCTGAGCGAAGGTCAGAACATCAGCGAGACCCTCCTCATTCTCGCTGGAGAGAGGGGTCAATCCCGGCTGTATCGAGGCGTGCTGCATCATCCTTAACTGACCTATCGCAAACTCTGCTCTCTGACTGCCTGAGTGCGCGTCCAGAGCCTGCTGAGCCGACTCCTCATACAAGGCGGCCTCGAGGATATCGAGATTCTCACCCCAATCCAGTACTCTCTCGAGGGCCTCAGGCTCTAGCAGATCGGACTTAGAGAGGAAGTTGGCGGTCGGCAGCCCAAGTCTGAAGTGAACTATCGACGAGAGCAGCATCTGCGAAACGAAGCCACTGGGCGTCTGGGAGAGCATTGGATCGAAGAGGAAGATCAAACAGGCCCTACCCTGCCCTATGACACTCACTAGATGACTGGAGGCCTCTCTGAAGGCGAATAACTCCACCTGTCCTGGAGTGTCTACAATTAGCATGTCGCATGACAATCCTTCAATCTCATCGAAGACTTCGTCAGCCCGAGATGCCACTAAGTCGGCAGCTAAAATCTGGGCTCCGTTGGGGCCAAGTTCGTACTCAATCATTACATCGGACAGAGAAATCAGCTCTCTGACATCAAACTCTGTGTCGTAATCCACTTTCTCGGCACCAGGATCGAGGTTGATAGCGAGGGCATCGACCTCGAGAAATCTAGCCCACCTCTGGAAAGCGGTGACGAGAGAACTCTTACCTGCACCAGCTGTACCCACTACGAATAGCACTGGAGGGGCCGTGCCGTCTTGACTACTCACGCTCTCGCCCAAGGGCGAGGGAACTTCAACCATTCGTGAAGCCCCAGATACGACTCGAAGTCTGACAAGCAATGGTTATACCAATCCAAGCGCTGTCCGTGATCACCCATTGGGGTGACCGTGCCATGTCAGAAGACCCCCCTCCCCTCCCTCCTGGATTCCCCCCTCCGCCTCCTCCTGGCTTCAGGGAGGCAGATGATGAGGACTCTGAGGAGGAGCAGGTGCCGCAGCCCCTACCTCCTCCGCCCGGAGTGATGGAACTCGAAGACAGAGAGATTCCCTCAGAATCTGAATCAGTTCCTGAAGTGCCCCCGCCACCACCTGGACTCGATTCCCCGCCACCCCT
>Ga0206683_10002482_pt1 | contig 12410 bp, 11 predicted proteins | sample M280m12015metaG_FD_155483 | JGI IMG/M metagenome (GOLD analysis project Ga0206683, IMG submission 155483) | Ammonia-oxidizing marine archaeal communities from Monterey Bay, California, United States - M2 80m 12015 | ecosystem: Environmental > Aquatic > Marine > Intertidal zone | place: USA...
TAGGTTAATTGTTGCGGGTTTCTCAGCGTATGCTCGTGAAATCGATTGGCAGCGTTTCCGTGATATCGCGGATAGTGTTGGCGCCTATTTGTTGGCAGATATGGCGCATGTTGCGGGTTTGGTTGCCGCTGGTGAATACCCAAACCCCGTGCAGATTGCTGACGTTACCACGACTACCACGCATAAAACGTTGCGCGGTCCACGCGGTGGCTTGATTCTGGCAAAGGCTAACGCAGAGATAGAGAAGAAGCTGAATTCAAAGATATTTCCGGGCAGTCAGGGTGGCCCACTGATGCATGTGATTGCCGCTAAGGCCGTATCATTTAAAGAGGCAATGGATCCTGAGTTTAAGGTTTATGCCAAGCAGGTGAAAAGCAATGCTCGTGTTATGGCAGAAACTTTGGCCAGCCGTGGATTCACTATTGTTTCCGGGACCACCGATTGCCATATGTTCTTGATGGATCTCATTGCTAAAGACATCAGTGGAAAGGATGCCGATGCCGCATTGGGTCGGGCGCATATCACGGTCAATAAGAACTCTGTGCCCAATGATCCGCGCTCTCCATTTGTGACCAGTGGTTTGCGTATTGGTACTCCGGCGATGACCACCCGTGGTTTTAAGGAAGAGGAGTTCCGTGACCTGTCGAACTGGATTGCCGATATACTCGATAATCTAGGCGACGCTGCGGTTGAAGAGCGGGTGCGTGAACAAGTGAAAGCCTTGTGCGCGCGTTTTCCGGTATATCGTTAAGCATTCGTTAATTAGACCAGGCCTGAGAGATGTATTGCCCCTTTTGCGGACATGAAGAAACGAAGGTTATCGACTCGCGTTTAGCGGGTGAGGGTCGGCAGATTCGAAGAAGGCGTGAGTGTGTCGCTTGTCACGAGCGTTTCAGCACGTATGAAACATCCGAGCTGGTCGTGCCGAGAATCGTGAAGCGTGATGATTCCCGTGAACCATTCGATGAACAGAAGCTGCGCAATGGAATTGTTCGGGCGGTGGAGAAACGACCGGTCAGCGCTGAAACGGTTGAGGCGATGGTGGCCCGAATTATTCATAAGTTGCAGACAATAGGCGAGCGTGAAATTCCCGCGCGTGAATTGGGCGATTTAGTCATGGAAGAGCTGCGCTCGGTGGACGAAGTGGCTTATGTTCGGTTTGCCTCTGTGTATCGGAGCTTTCAGGATGTTACCCAGTTTGAGGATGAGATCCGCAAGTTGCAACAAATGCCAAGTCCGGCAGCTCGACGAGATCAACTGTCCTTATTGCCGCGTGATCGCGGAGATGGCAAAGGCAAGAAAAAATAATGTCAGCGGGAGACCATACCACTAGCGATCGTGAGCACATGGCGCGCGCTTTGCAGCTGGCAGAGCGCGGCTTGTGCACCGCTGATCCCAACCCTTGCGTTGGCTGTATCATTGTCAAGGATGGCAAGGTTGTCGGTGAGGGTTGGCATCAATTTGCAGGCGAAGCGCATGCTGAAGTGAATGCGCTCGCTGCTGCCGGCAAGGCTGCTCAAGGAGCTGTCGCGTATGTAACCTTGGAACCGTGTTGCCATGTGGGTCGAACCGGTGCTTGCACCGAGGCATTGCATGCCGCAGGTATTTCGCGAGTGGTGTTTGCAGTTGACGACCCTAATCCTAAGGTTGCTGGTAAAGGTGCCGAGTGGCTGCGTCAGCAGGGAATTGAAGTGAGTAGTGATTTGCTGGCTGAGCAGTCAGCTGCTTTAAATGCCGGCTTCTGGTCGCGTATGCAGCGCAAGCGTCCTCGTGTGGTTAGTAAGCTGGCAACGAGTTTGGATGGTCGTACGGCTTTGGCAAATGGCGATAGTCATTGGATTACAGGCACTGAAGCAAGGCGCGATGTGCAAAGGCTGCGTGCATGCAGTTCAGCGGTGCTTACCGGCGTTGCTACGGTATTGGCCGATAATCCGTCATTAAATGTGCGTGCTCCAGAGTATGAAGACTGTAAGCAGCCCTTGCGGGTGATTCTGGATTCCAAGTTGCGCACGCCGCCGCGTGCAAAGACTTTGTCGTTGCCAGGCAAGGTGCTGATATTGACCGTAAGCGACGCGCCAGAAAAATCTGCAGCTTTAACTGCTGCGGGCGCTGAAGTCGTGGTGCTTGGTGCGGAACACGGCCGGGTTAGCCTTACGGCAGTATTGGCGCTGCTGGCTGAGCGTGAGATTAACACTGTATTGGTTGAAGCAGGTGCGATATTGAATGGCGGGTTTTTGCAGCAGGGGCTGCTTGATGAAGTTGTGGTGTATCAGGCTGCGCATGTGTTGGGCGGTAATTCCCACGGTATGTTTGCACTGGATGAACTTAAGGATATGTCGCAGCGACCGTCATTAGCGCTGAATGAAGTTCGTCGCGTTGGCGCAGATTTGCGTCTGAGTTATCGAGTCTTGCCAGCTCAATAATTATTTGTTTAGGGCGAGCTTCGGAATTTTTGTGTCGGTCGATTGATAATGTTCTAGATTGTAATTTTGGAATGGTGACTTAAAATAATTGGGTAGGGTGGTTTGTGTTTACAGGAATAGTGAAAGCAGTGGGTCAGATTGTTGCGAAAGATGTTTCGCAGGGTGAAGGCCGACTGCACATTGATACTGGAGACTTGGATATCAGTAATGCCAAGTTAGGCGACAGTATTGCGGTATGCGGTTGTTGTCTTACTGTCGTTGAGCTCTCTGCAACTGGTTTTGCTGCAGATGTGTCACGCGAAACTCTTCAGCTTACGAGCTTAGGTGGGCTTGATGCCGGGTCTGCGGTGAATCTGGAGCCAGCGCTTACATTGCAGGAGCCGTTGGGCGGCCACTTGGTTACCGGTCATATCGATGGTATTGGTGATGTGGTGTCGGTTGCCGAGAATGCGCAGTCAATTGCTCTGCAAGTTCGAGTGCCAGAGCCACTGGCCCGTTACGTCGCCAAGAAGGGCTCGATATGCATTGATGGCATCAGCCTTACGGTTAATGACGTAGCCGGTGCAGTTGCCCATTTAACGATTGTTCCGCATACGCGTGAGCAAACTATTATCGCGAACTATGTGTCGGGAACCCGCGTGAATATCGAGGTTGATATTATCGCGCGTTACCTAGAGCGCTTTTCGCAGTACACTTAAACGAATGTTTACCAGAGGTTTATCCTATGTCGGCTGTTAACTCGAGCCCTAATGATGCTGATCTTAACCCCGCGTTTAGCAGTATCGAAGAAATTATTGCCGATATTAGTGAAGGCAAAATGGTTATTATTGTTGATGATGAAGACCGCGAAAACGAAGGTGATTTATTGATGGCTGCCGATTGTGTTGAGCCACATCATGTTAATCATATGGCAACACATGGCCGTGGGTTGATTTGCCTCACTTTGACTCGTGATCGATGCAAACAGTTGCGTTTGCCGCTGATGGTGGATGAGACTAACGAGCAGCACGCCACCAACTTCACACTGTCTATTGAAGCGGTAGATGGAGTAACGACAGGTATTTCGGCGCATGATCGTGCACGCACTATTCGTGCTGCCGTGGCCGCTGATGCCAAGGCGGAAGATCTTATTCAGCCAGGCCATGTGTTTCCGATTATGGCTCAGCCTGGTGGCGTTCTTACCCGTGCCGGTCATACCGAAGCCGGTTGTGATCTAGCCCGTATGGCCGGCCATGAGCCCGCCGCAGTGATTGTTGAGATTTTGAATGATGATGGCACCATGGCGCGTCGGCCTCAGTTGGAACTGTTTGCTGTTAAGCATGGCCTGAAAATCGGCAGTATTGCTGACTTGATTCGTTATCGTCTTGAGAAAGAGCAGTCGGTCGAGCGTGTTTCATCGCAGGCCATTGAAACTGAGTTTGGTGAATTTGAGATGGTTTGTTTTGAAGACCACATTAGTCACAATATGCATCTCGCTTTGGTGAAAGGTGATCTGCAGAACGCCGATGCACCGTTGGTGCGGGTGCATTTACAGGACACGCTTGCGGATGTTGTTGGTGTAAAGCATTCGCAACTGGGCTGGCCGCTGAGAAGCGCTATGCGCAGCATTGCAGAGGCGGAAGCCGGTGTCGTCATTATTCTGCGCTATGAACAATCGGCGCGCCAGTTGGTGCATGATATTGCCGCTTTGGGGAAGAGTGACTCAGTTGATGCAGTTGAGTCATCAAAAGATGAGGTTGCTGTGTTACGTACCCACGGCACCGGCGCACAAATACTGCGCGATCTCGGCATCACCCGTATGCGGGTGTTGAGTGCGCCGAAACATATGCTGGCTTTGTCCGGCTTTGGCCTTGAAGTGGTTGAGTATGTCGATCATTAGTCTGTTACGTAATATTATTTATTAGAGACATTGAACCTTGAGCGAGACACCAAAAAAACAGCGTTATGCGGCACAAGATTTTGATGTGTATGGCGCACGCTTTTGTATTCTGTCGGCCCGTTTTAATGAGGGCATCTGCGATAACCTTGTTGCTGGCGCTAAAGCTACATTACTTGAGTATGGTATCCGCGAAAACGATATCGACGTGGTGCGTGCGCCCGGTGCATTTGAGTTGCCCTTGGCCGCTCAGCATATTGCCTTGAGCCGCGACTATGATGCGATTATTGCCGTTGCTACTATTATTCGTGGTGGCACGCCGCATTTTGAATTTGTGGCGGGAGCATGCACCGATGGCTTATTGCGGGTGACTCTTGATCATCAGCTGCCGCTGGGGTTTTGTGTGTTAACGACTGATGACGTGCAGCAGGCTATCGATCGCTCTGGCGATAATGATGATAACAAAGGTCGTGAAACGGCTTTAGCAACCTTAGAAATGGTGAGTTTGTTTCGCGGAAAACGGCGTTAGATATGGCGATGGTCGGACGCAGTGCTAGTCGCCGCCTGCTTGTTCAGGCGCTCTATCAGCACCAGATTTCAGGACACAATCGCAGTGTATTGCATGAGCAATACATTAACGGTCGGGAAGCGGTTCGTGCCGATAAGCCTTATTTTGAGCTGTTGTTAACAGAAATCATGGTGTCGGTGGATCAGCTCGACCAGCGCATTGCCGTATATGCTGACCGACCAGTTGAGCAAATCGACCCTATTGAACGTGCTGTGCTTTGGCTGGGGATGACCGAGCTTGATTTGCACCCTGATTTGCCGGCCAAAGTCGTGATGAATGAGGCCATTGAACTGTGTAGATTATTCGGTTCTCAGGATGGCTACCGCTATGTCAATGCGGTGCTGGATAAAGCCGTTAAAGATATCCGCTCTTAACCTGCCGCCTGACAGGAGCCTGAGTATGTTAGCTGAGTTTGAACTGATCGCACGCTGTTTTGACCGCAGCACTGGGCATGCTTTAGGCGTTGATGTGGGTATTGGGGATGATGGTGCGGTAGTGAGTCTTACTGCCGGTAATAGCTTGGTGGTTGTCACTGATACCATTGTCGCGGGGGTTCATTTCCCTGCTTATACACCGGCTCATGCTGTTGGCTATCGAGCTCTTGCGGTAAACCTGAGCGATATTGCGGCGATGGGTGCGACGCCCCGTTGGGCGAGTCTGGCATTGGCGTTACCTGACGCAGAGGCCGAGTGGGTGGCAGATTTTGCCGCCGGTTTCTTTATGCTAGCCGATGCGTATAACGTTGAATTGATTGGTGGTGATACTGTCAGTGGCCCATTGGTTGCCACTGTCACTGTGCATGGTGAAGTAACGGCAGGTATGGCTGCGTTACGCAGCACTGCATCTGAAGGTGATGCAATTTACGTTACTGGCAATCTCGGTGATGCGGTTGCCGGGCGTTTGTCTGAAGGCGACACGGATGCTGAACGCTATCTTGCCGAACGGTTTCTGTATCCGACCCCGCGGGTTCATGAGGGCTTATCTCTGCGCGGCATTGCTTCTGCGATGATTGATATATCCGATGGGTTGCACGCGGACCTTGACCATCTCTTGCTCGCGAGTGGTCTTGGTGCTGAATTGCGCCTTGATGCTTTACCTTTGTCGCCGCAACTTTTGGACACTGTGGGTCGTGACCAGGCTATTGAAATGGCCTTGTTGGGTGGTGATGACTACGAGCTCTGTTTCACGGTGCCTGCCGGTCAGAATGAGATTTTCCAGGCGTTGGTCAGCAGTTGGGAGTGTCCTGTGGCGCACATTGGCATCACGGTGGCATCTGAGGGGCAGCGCTGGCACGATGGAGCTCAACAATTGTATGTTGTGCCGGATTCCGGCTTCGATCATTTTATGGGTGCTGTGGATGAGCTGCCTGAAGATGCTGGGTAGTGCCATGACTCATAGTGAATTAGTGCGAAAGGTATTTCGTGACCCGGTCCACTGGCCAGCCTTTGGTTTCGGGTTGGGTTTGGCGCCAAGGGCGCCGGGTACTTTTGGTTCGTTGCTGGGGCTGCCGATTTGGTGGTTTGCCTGGTCCTATGGCATTACTGCATACCTTTTGCTGGTATTGCTGTTGTTTGTTTTGGGTGTTTGGATTTGTGGCGAGAGCGCAAAACGTCTCGGTGTTCATGATCATGGCGGTATTGTCTGGGATGAAGTAGTCGGTATGACGCTGACTATGACCTTTGTTGAACCGTCCATCATCTCCGCTATATTGGGTTTTGGCTTGTTTCGATTAATGGACATTGCCAAGCCCTGGCCGATTCTGGATATAGATCACAGATTGCATGGGGGTTTCGGAATTATGCTCGATGACGTGCTAGCTGCTGTGTATGCAGGGTTGGTACTTGCAGGCGTTCAATATCTGTTAGTGAACCTGTAAACGGCACCATAACAAAGGCGATCTTTTATGCCACAGGCAACAACCAGCAACTCATCTGAAGTGCCCGAACGCATTGGTAAATATGACATTATCAATCAGATTGGCAAAGGCACTACCGGAAACGTGTATCTTTCTCATGATCCTTATTATGGGCGTGATGTGGCAATTAAGGTTTATCACATCGATGCCGCTGCAGACGGTCGTGCTGCTGAAATTGCCCGCAAGATGTTTTTCAATGAGGCGCATATTGTTGGGATGCTGCAGCACCCAAATATTCTGCCTATCTATGATGCTGGTGAGGAAGAGGGGAAATACTATGTCGTAATGGAGCATGTTCAGGGGGCCCGAACTTTGGGGGCGTATTGTCGTCCTGACAACCTGCTGCCTATAGAGGATGTGGTTAAACTGATTTTTAAGTGTGCTAAAGCACTGCATTATGCGCACAGTCGTGGCTTGATTCACCGTGATATTAAGCCCAATAACGTTATGCTTACATTGGATAACGATGTTCGCATTATCGATTTTGGTATCGCCATAAAAAAAGATTCTGATCTGCCGCAAATAGTTGGTATTGCAGGTTCACCGAGTTACATGTCACCTGAGCAGGTGCAGTCGGCTGAGTTATCTCAGGCATCTGATATCTATTCCCTCGGTGCAGTGCTGTATGAGTTGCTCACTGGCCACCGACCGTTTCGCGGTGCGGATCTAAGCCAGCTGTTAAATCAGATTGTTTATGCGACACCTCCCCCAATACACACTCTGCGAACTGGTATTTCTGAAGGGCTAGAAGAAGTAGTGACGGTTGCAATGCAGAAGGAGCCGAATAACCGTTACCAGAACGGAGCGAAGATGGCTGCTGCAATGACGCGGGTGCATCGCAAACTTCAGCAGGAGTCGGAGCAGCTCGATGCGCAGGAGCATTTTGATATTTTGCGTAGGCTGAGTTTTTTTCACGATTTCTCACAAGGGGAAATTCTCGAGTTGTTGCGCGCCAGTGAATGGCGTGAGTACTTGCCTGACGATGAGATTATTCGCGAGGGTGACCTTGATGATCGCTTTTATGTGGTTATTTCGGGAAACTGTATTGTTGAGACTGAAGGTCGATCAATTGGGCGCCTGCAGGCAGGCAATTGCTTTGGTGAAAGCGGTTACGTTCGCGATGCCAGACGCAGCGCTACGATTCGTTCGGCAGACAACGCCACCTTGCTAACTGTGAGCGCCACGTTGCTCGAGCAGGTATCTGCCGAGTGCCAGTTGCGTTTTACTAAAGTATTTTTGCGAGAATTGATTGAGCGTTTGCAGCGCTAGGGCGCCGCACCTCGCTGAGCCAGGCAGGAGCTAGTTGGGCGCTTCGCCCGCGGATTCAAAGTCTTTGAGTTCACCATCCGTTAAAATTTTGACTTTTTGCTCCGCATCTTTGAGCGCTGCCTGACATTCGCGGCTGAGTTTCACCCCTTTTTCAAAATACTTGAGCGATTGCTCAAGCGAGAGGTCGCCGTCTTCCAGAGTTTCGACAATGCTTTCAAGTTCTTGCAGCGATTTCTCAAGATCAGTCTTCTTAACCACGATGGCGTACCCGTTTGTTGTAATAAACCTAGCCTTGCACAGCCACACGCTGTCGTCAATGCACCCCCGTTAGGGCCAAGCCTGCGCCGAAGCCCGCATATTGCACACAGGCTTTTAACGGAGCGTCGCTTTATATAGACTGCAAGCATTGACGGCGCTTAGGGTTAGGCGTCGATTTGTGCGTTAACTTTATGTTCCCCGCGATGCCTGTGTTCCGCAGGTGTTCTAACAGGAACTGCTTGTGCTCAAAAGAGCGTAGGGCGTGAAGCTTTGTGAGTAAGAACTACAGTGCCTCAGACATTGAGGTTTTGAGCGGGCTGGATCCGGTAAAACGGCGTCCGGGCATGTATACCGACACCCAGCGTCCCAATCATTTGGCTCATGAGGTCGTCGATAATAGCGTTGACGAAGCGCTTGCCGGCCATTGTAAAAAGATTGCGGTCACCCTGTTCGCAGACGGTTCGCTGGAAGTTGCCGATGACGGTCGTGGGATGCCGGTGGATATCCACCCGAAAGAAAAAATTCCTGGGGTTGAATTGATCCTTACGCGGCTGCATGCCGGTGGTAAGTTCTCAAATGAAAATTATCAATTTTCCGGTGGTTTGCATGGTGTTGGCGTGTCGGTGGTTAACGCGCTATCCAAGCATATGGAAGTGTGGATTCGCCGCGATGGTCAAGAGCACAATATCAGTTTTCAGGGCGGCGTTAAGAAAGGCAAGCTCGAAGTTGTGGGTAAGGTGGGCAAGGCTAATACAGGCACCACGATTCGCTTCTGGCCAGATTCAGGTTATTTTGATTCAGTAAAGTTTTCCGTAACACGGCTTAAGCATGTCTTGAAAGCAAAGGCGGTACTATGTCCGGGTTTGTTCGTTAGTTTTTATGATGAGAAAACCAAAGAGAAAGTCGATTGGCATTATCAGGGCGGGCTTGAGCAGTATTTGAGTGAGTCGCTGCAGGGTCTGACTTGTTTGCCTGAAGAACCTTTTGGTGGCAGCTTTTCCAATGAGACTGAAGAAGTTGATTGGGCCTGCGTTTGGCTGACTGATGGCGGTACACCATTGTCTGAGTCATACGTGAACCTAATCCCAACCGCGCAGGGCGGCACTCATGTCAATGGTTTTCGTGCGGGCCTCACTGAAGCGGTGCGTGAGTATTGTGAAGCTCGAAGCCTATTGCCTCGTGGTATTAAGTTGGCTCCTGAAGATGTGTGGGATGGTGTCGCCTTTGTTCTTTCAGGGAAAATGGAAGATCCACAGTTTTCGGGTCAGACCAAAGAACGCCTATCTTCGCGCCAGTGCACAGCATTCATTGCCGGCGTTGTAAAAGATGCGCTGGGGCTATGGCTGAATCAGCACCCTGAAACCGCCGACCTTATTGGCGGTAAAGTCATTGCCGCTGCTCAAAAACGTCTTAAAGCCAGTAAGCAGGTTACCCGTAAGAAGATTGTGTCAGGGCCAGCGCTGCCTGGTAAATTAGCCGACTGTACTGCCAGTGATCCCGAGCGCTGTGAAGTTTTTCTGGTGGAAGGTGACTCCGCTGGAGGCTCCGCTAAGCAGGCACGTAACCGTGAGTTTCAGGCGGTAATGCCATTGCGTGGAAAAATTCTGAACACCTGGGAGGTTGATTGTGGCGAGCTATTGGCCTCGCAGGAAGTGCACAATATTAGTCTTGCTATCGGCATGGACCCAGGTGACGAAGATACTTCTAAGCTTCGTTATCACAAGATTTGCATTCTCGCTGATGCCGACTCCGATGGTCTGCATATTGCAACGCTGATCTGTGCCTTATTTGCCCGGCATTTTCCGCAATTGGTGCGTAAAGGTTATGTGTATGTCGCCATGCCGCCGCTATACCGGATCGATGTGGGCAAGCAGGTGTTCTATGCGCTCGATGAAGATGAGCGTCGCGGTGTGATGGACAGAGTCGAAGCCGATAAGCTGCGCGGCAATGTAAATGTTACCCGCTTTAAAGGGCTGGGTGAGATGAGTCCGGGGCAGTTGCGTGTCACCACCATGGCGCCCGAAACGCGCCGCTTGGTGCAGCTTACGGCCAGTGCGGAAGACAATACCGAGCAGGCGCTGGATATCTTGCTCGCCAAGAAACGAGCTAAAGACCGGCGTGATTGGCTGGAGCGAAAAGGCAATCTTGCCGACATTTGATACTTAATATTTCTGTGGATTAACTGGTCCGTAGGCTGCAATTATGACATCTCAAAATCAACTCGACTTCGAAGGTATCGAGCAGGAGTCACTGGCCAGTTATACCGAACGGGCTTATCTAAATTATTCGATGTACGTGATTCTTGATCGTGCATTACCTAACATTGCTGATGGGCTGAAGCCGGTGCAACGGCGTATAGCCTACGCGATGAGCGAGCTAAGCCTTAAGTCCACGTCGAAGCCGAAGAAGTCAGCTCGTACGATTGGTGATGTGTTGGGTAAGTTTCATCCTCATGGCGATTCGGCCTGTTACGAAGCTATGGTGCATATGGCGCAGCCATTTTCTTACCGCTACCCAATTGTCGATGGTCACGGTAACTGGGGTTCTACCGACGACCCGAAGTCATTCGCAGCGATGCGTTACACCGAAGCCCGTTTAACCCCTTATGCCAATATTCTGCTCAGTGAGTTGGGGCAGGGAACTGCCGACTGGGTGCCGAATTTTGACGGTACCATGACCGAGCCATCGTTGTTGCCAGCGCGTCTTCCAAACCTATTGCTCAATGGTACTACCGGCATTGCTGTAGGCATGTCAACGGATGTGCCGCCGCATAATCTGCGCGAAGTCGTGGGCGCATTAGTGCACTTGTTGGAAGAGCCCAAGGCAACGCTTGCTGTTTTGATGAAGCATGTTAAGGCCCCTGATTACCCCACGGGCGGTGAAATTATCACACCAAAGAGCGAGCTTGCGGAAATTTATAGGACCGGCAACGGTACTTTACGCGTACGCGCGATCTGGGAAAAAGACGGCACTGGTATTGTCATTAATGAGCTGCCGTTTCAGGTCTCCGGCAGCAAGTTATTGGAACAAATTGCCGCGCAGATGCGGGCCAAAAAGCTACCTATGGTGGAAGATCTTCGTGATGAGTCTGATCATGAAAACCCGATTCGATTGGTCATTGTGCCGCGCTCGAATCGGGTCGATATGGATGCCTTGATGAGCCATCTGTTTGCAACCACTGATCTTGAAAAGACTATGCGCGTGAACATGAATATCATTGGGCTTGATGGGCGTCCTACTGTGCGTGGGTTGCGCGAGATTTTGATCGAATGGCTGGAGTACCGCACAGCTACTGTTACCCGACGGTTGGAATACCGACTGGCAAAGGTTGAGGAGCGGCTGCATATCCTTGATGGCTTGTTGATAGCTTTTTTGAATATTGACAAAGTCATTAAAATTATTCGTCAACAAGATGAGCCCAAGCCTGTCTTGATGAAAACCTTTAAGATTACCGAAACGCAGGCTGAATCGATTCTTAATCTGCGTTTGCGCAACCTGGCAAAGCTTGAGGAAATAAAAATTCGTGGTGAGCAGGATGAATTGCAGAAAGAGCAGGTCGCATTAAAGAAGCTGCTCGGCAGTAAAGCGAAACTGCGTAAATTGATTCGTAAAGAGTTGCTCGAAGCTGCCGAGGAATGTGGTGATGCTCGTCGCAGCAAGCTGGTGGAGCGCGAAGCAGCACAGGCAATGGATGAAAGCGTTCTGGTTGGTGCAGAGCCGGTCACTGTTGTCTTGTCGCATCGTGGTTTTGCGCGTGCGGCAAAGGGTCATGATATCGATCCGCAGGCATTAAGTTATAAGTCTGGCGATCGTTTTCTTGCTGCAGCGAGAGGCCGCAGTAATCAGTTTGCGGTGTTTATGGATAGCGCTGGTCGTGCCTATAGTCTGCAGGCGCATACATTACCCTCGGCGCGCGGTCAGGGTGAGCCGTTGTCGGGTCGGTTAAAGCCTTCTGATGGCGCCAGTTTCTGTGGCGTGATGATTGGCAATGAGCAAGCCCGTTATTTGGTGGCCAGCGATGCGGGCTATGGTTTTTTCGTCAAGCTCGGTGATCTGCATACCCGTGCTAAGGCGGGCAAGGCTGCGTTACGCGTGGTAGGT
>Ga0206683_10002483_pt1 | contig 12403 bp, 12 predicted proteins | sample M280m12015metaG_FD_155483 | JGI IMG/M metagenome (GOLD analysis project Ga0206683, IMG submission 155483) | Ammonia-oxidizing marine archaeal communities from Monterey Bay, California, United States - M2 80m 12015 | ecosystem: Environmental > Aquatic > Marine > Intertidal zone | place: USA...
TGAAGTCAGAATAATCAGCTGAATCATATGCTTTATCTTTAGCTCTTTCTTCTAAAGAGTTATGAAAATCAACCCAATGAAATTTAAATTCACCGCCTTTACCAAAATTCTGTTGCAGTATTGATGTACTCCTTCCAGCTGCTTCAGATAACTTAATGGCTTCTTCGAACAGTTCTACCGCTTCATTCAAGTGTCCTGGTAGAACTTTATATTCCCAAACATCTGCCTCGATGCTGTACGCACTAGAAAATGAAAAAAGTATAAGTGATGTAAAAAATATTTTAAGTTTCATAGTAATTCCTTAATTTATTATTGTTCACTGAATACTATCAGATATTTTATTTCAAAAAATAATAATAACCATAAGTGAACAATCTGGTTAAAATGAAACTATGCAATATTCAAGAAGAAAGTTCATAACTCGGTCTGCATCAGTATTATCAATAGCAGCTGCTAATAATTTCATTATTAAACATACATTGGCAAATGTGGTTTATGGTGCTGCAGATGGGATTGCAAGATTACATTGGAATGAAAACCCATACGGGCCCAGTAAAAAAGCAATTGAGTCAATGATTGAATCTACTTATCAGGGAGCCTACTATCCCGATCATCTTATTGGAATTCTAAAATCAATGATTGCTGAGAAACATGATATTGAAACTAATCAAATTGCAATCAGTTCAGGTTCTACTCAAGTACTGAGTAACTTATCGCAGATTATGACTCGAACAAACCCCATGCTTGGTATGGAGTTAGGTTGGGACACTCATTTACTTTCTGCCGAAGCCTCAGGAGGAAAAGTTATAAGACAACCCAATGGAATTAACTTAGAAATAAATTTAAACGAACTAGAATTGAAAGCTAAAAAAGATGTTTCTGCAGTATCAATTGTTAACCCTAACAACCCAACAGGCACAATCCTAAATTCTAAGCGTTTAACGGAAAGTGTTATAAGAATGTCTAAAAAGGCCTTGGTTATTGTTGATGAAGCTTATAATGAGATCACCAATGATTCAGATAAAAATACAATGATTGGGTTGGTAAAAAGTGGTCATAACGTTGCAATTTCAAGAACTTTTTCAAAAATATATGGTCTTGCAGGACAGAGAATTGGGTACATTATTTCACAACCTGAGGTGATTCAATCAATTATAAAGAATGGCACCGGTCATTTTTCAGTATCATTGACGGGTTTGGCAGGAGCTATTTCTAGCTACAATGATCAAGCGTTCCTTAATTATTCCAAGTCTAAAATAATTGAAGCAAGAGAAATGATTGATGATGCTGTTGCATCCAATGGACTCAGTGTTCTTCCCTCTCAAACTAACTTTGTTTTTGTAAATATTGGTGATCTGAATGCAAATGAATACCGAGATCAAATGAAGCAACATGGAATTTTAATTCAAGGACAGTATGGGTCTTTTAAAAATTGGTCTAGAGTGAGTATGGGAAAAATTGAAGACATACAACGTTACGTTGATGCCTTACCAAAAGTATTGGAGGCTTTAGGAAATTAAATCTTAATCGTCGTCTTGAGTCTCTTTATAGTCTTCTGGAGCGCCAGCACTAATGCCTTTAATGAATTGTTTCTGGAGATTCTGCATTGCAGAAATCCAGATGTCTGGTTGGGTTGATTTCATTTTAATGTAATCCATGACTTGTTTATGAGGTGTTATTAGAAATACATCGTTTTCAATTGCATTAATAACATCTTCAGCGACAACTTCTGGTTCTAATATACCATCTATGCTGACAATGTCTTTTATTACCTGAGGTGCATCATTAACCATGTTCGTGCTAACACCTTGTGGACACAAGCATGAAACACCAATTCCTCTTTCGCCATACGTAATTTTTAACCATTCAGCAAAACTGACAGCGGCTGATTTAGTTACAGAATATCCAGCCGAACCTATTTGAGTTAAAAGACCAGCAGCGGATGCTGTGTTCACAAGATACCCTCCTCCTTGTTTGATCATCATGGGTAGTAGATGCTTTGCTGCGTAAATATGAGACATTACATTGACTTCCCATATTCGTTGCCAATCTTCTTCAGTCGTACTGATTAGTCCAGGTGCACCACCAATTCCAGCATTGGAGCAGAATACATCAATAGTGCCCATGTGTTGATTCGCAGTATCAATGATTCTTAATATTTCATTTTCATTGGATACATCCGCAATAATAGGTAAAGCATCAATGTTATTTGCGGTTTCTCTAAGAGCTGTCTCATCTATGTCGACGACCACAATAGAATTGGCTTTATGTTTTGAAAAAGAATTCGCCATGGCTTTACCAATTCCACTGGCACCGCCTGTTATAACAATATTTTTATCTTGCACTTTCATCTTGATGATAATTCTAATAGAATCTCTTTGAATAAACCAAGAAACATTTTAAAAACTATGAACTATATTACTCAAACCAAACAAATTACTTCCAATGATGGTCATGAATTGGATTGTTATATCATCAGTCTTGATGACGATAAACCCAAAAATAGCATTGTTATAATTCAAGAAATATTTGGTATAACAGATCATATTAAATCCGTTTGTCAACGCTATGCAGATCAAGGTTATTTGGTTATTGCTCCTGCTTTGTATGATCGTTTTGAAAAAAATATTACATTGAATTACACCCAGTTTGATGAAGGCAAAGCTCTAAGGGCTAAACTGGATACAAACCATGCAATTTTAGATATTAATGCTGCCATTGCTGAGTCGACTGGCAAAATCTCAGTGGTTGGTTTTTGCTTTGGCGGGATGTTATCTCACGTGGCTTCAGCTAGGTTAAACATGGACTGTGCTGTGAGTTACTATGGCGGATTCATAGCGGAAGATCATCTGCATGATGCTCCTAGGTGTCCTATTATGTATCATTTTGGAAAACTTGATCATGCCATCCCTATGGAGAGTGTTGAGTTAATAGGTGAAACCTTCCCAGAATCTATTATTCATATTTACGACGAGGCTGGACATGGCTTCAATTGTGAGATGAGAGCTGATTATCATGAACCATCTTCTAATTTAGCTTTTGAAAGATCTCTGACATTCATCAGAGAAAACACCTAATATCAACTCAGATCTTTATAGCGACAAAAGGATAGTATAAAGACAATTAAGTCTACTGCTAGGACCATCCAGAGAGTTCTTGTATCGGGTATGCCATCAAATACTATACTCACCAATCGACCGAATACATAACTGCCGCATAACAACGCAACTATTAGATATGTGATTTTTTGTAATGATTTCTTTTTCAATGAAATCAATGACATGAGACCTAGTAAAACAAAAAAACTATAATTTGCTCGAATTTCACTTAAAGAGATTAATTCATTAAGGCTGAATCCAACCAACGCTGCAGCTGAGTTTGGATTAACTAAACCAATCAAACCAAAACCTAAGTACTCCAGACCTATAAGCGTTAAAAGCACTGTGTCAATCATTGAATTTTTCATTAAAACCTCTGTTTTATTAAAATTAGTGTAATCAATCTGTCCTTAAAGGTCATTAGAATAGTTTTTTACTCATTATTACTCAATAGACAGGGGAATATTGTTTCCACCTGATTGGTCATCAGATACTTAGATTTAGGCATGTAATCGCCCATAGTGATTTCTAGTTCTTTTTGCTTAAAAACACTTTGTATGGATCTTTTAAAATTTGCTGAAGCAAGCATATGTCGAAATTGTACAATCGTCACATCATCATCAAATAAACCATCACCATCAACAGCCATTGGCAACCAACCAAAACCACATTCTTTAATAGCATTTCTCGGCCTATCTTCTTCCCTACTGACAGCAATTGTATATGTTCCATCTGAGGCTAATGGGATTTCCTGGTCATACAGACAATCGTTTACTCGAGTATTAACAAAACTTTGATTGGAGCAGATTGACCAATACCTAAGTTCTCCAGTAGTCATTATCTCTTCACCATTGATTGTATTAGGCACAACGGGTGCCTTGCCTTTAATAATTAAGACTTTGCCATGCTTACGATTAATAATAGTTCTAATGTAATGATTGTCCAAGTTAGGGTAGAAACCTCCTTCGCTTCTGGGTGCATCAGGATTAATTTTTCCTGTATACATACCGATAAGGCTTTGTCTATCCAATTGAATAAACCATTTTGGTGGATTGTGTGCAGGCCAAGTATCAGGTTTACCCTTTTGTGTGATAAGTTTTCTGTATTGCCCTGGTGGAATCCCAAGTGCTCCTAAGGAGACGGCTAATTGTTGTCTAGAGTTTAGTAAATCACATGCTGAATCGCCTTGGTATTTTTCACCATTGGGTAGTGTCAAAACAGGAGTTGGCAGTTGAACACCGCCGTCGGGTTGCTTCTCATTATCAGGCAGATATATCCTATATACTATAGCTTGTTGTCCTTTTCCATAACTGGGTGCATGCAGTTTATTCTCACTGTTTATATTAACTATCTGACCGATTTTTCTTTTACTCTTAGGATGTTCATTGACAACAGTTATTTTATAGTCTCTTTTTTTCTCATTTCTTTTATTTCCAGGGATAAATGGATTGACAGATTTAGAATTGATTAGATAGTCCGCTAGAGATTCAATGGGTTTGCCATTTTCATCGTAACTGGCAAATGACATATATCTTGAATGAGGATAGCTTCCTTCAATAGAAAATTGTGCATCATTAGGAATTGTAAAAACAGCTGCCCAATAGAAAACGTTTGCATCGGGATAAGCTAGGTTAATATATGGATCAGAACTAGCGGGTCCTATTGACCAAAAACAATTACGAGGACCAGGAATCGGGTCTTCTTTTGCTTGAATTAGATCTACTGAAAGAATAAAAAATAAAAAAAATAGAAACTTAGCTTTCATTGTTGTCACCTAGTTTTTTAAAACTATCAGCAAAAGCTTGCTGGCGTTTATCTTTCCACTCAGAATATTCTTCATACATTTGAGACGACTTAACTGCTACCTCTTCTTTGCTTAGACCTTCGTGATACCATTCATGGAATTGTTCACTTAATATTATTTCGTCAAATTTCATAGGATTCCTTCATTAAAAGATCATTTAATCATAGCAAAAGCTTGCGTATTTTTTTCTGAATAGATTATATTGCAATTAATAAGATTTGCACTCTTGTTGTGTTATGCAATGCACCCCGCCGCCGCCAATTGCAATATCACATATTTGAACTTGGACAACTGTCCTATCTGGATAAATTTGTTGATATTTTTCAACAGCTGCATAATCTCTTTCGTGATTGTATCCAGGAACGATTACCGCATCATTGGCTAAATATGAATTAACATAAGATCTACATTCATCAAACTCTGTGCTTAAATAATCCCCTTCATCTATGAAATCAATTTCTAACGTTCTTCCTTTGGCATCCTTAATATTTTTTAATGCTTCTAGATTATTCATTCCAACTTTATAGTGAGGATCATTTTTATTGGGATTGATTTCTAAAAGAATTCTACCAGGTTCAATAAAAGCAGTGATTCCATCTATATGTCCATCAGTTCCTGTTTCATTTGGATCACCTGGAATCCAAATTACTTTTTGAACTCCTAATGTTCTGCATAATTCTTGCTCAACATCTTTTTTAGTCATAGAGGGGTTTCTATTGTTATTCAAAAAACATGATTCTGTAGTAATGACTGTCCCCTCACCATCAACTGTGATGCCACCTCCTTCTGCCCGCATCGTTGACTTAAACTCTTCAACCCCTATAAGATTTAAGATTCTACTTCCCATGAGTGCATCCTGATCATAAGGGATAAATTTTTCTCCCCAAGCATTGAATTCCCAAGTAGAAGCAGCTAAAAGTCCTGAGTCATTAATCAGAAAGTTCGGACCTGAATCTCTTGCCCAAGAATCATCAATAGACATAGGTATAATTTCAATTTTATCGTTTAGGTATTTTTTAGCCTCTTCCATCAAAGATGGCAGCACTAACATTTTTACTGATTCAAATTTTAATATGGTGTTTGCAACTTCTGCATAAGCTTTATTTGCTGCATTAATGTTGGGCCATAGATCAAATCGAGCAGGCCATGCCATCCAGCAGCAACTATGGTTATGCCATTCTCCTGGCATATAGAAACCTTGGTCTCTAGGATCTTTGTGCTGTAGTTGATTCATGTGTTTTTTTTAATTTAATTGAAATTATGAGAAATGATGCAGCAATGATATAAATTAGTATGGATACTTGCAAGAGAGCGTCATAATTACTGTTTTCACCAATAAGTTTTGCCGCTAATAAGGCTCCTAATGCACCTCCAATAGTTGCAAATGAATTGCCAGCTGCTAATGCGCTCCCCTTTTTATCTATATTGGCAAGATGACTTTGAATGTAAGGCAATACTATTGACCAACCAAAACCCATCAAACACATTCTAATTGTATAAGTTAAATAGGTTTTTGAGAAAAGGAAAAGGCTCATTCCGAAGAGACACAATGAAATACCAAACAGTATAGGAATCACTAAGCCATATTTTTTACCTAACGTAATACAAATGATTGCTCCTGGAATTCCTAACAGTGATGATATAAGCATAATATTGCTCAAAGATTGATTATCAATCAGAATAGAAACCCCAATTCTTTCAATGTAAGTGAATTGTGCTACACCAGACAGTTCATGAATACCAAAACCAATAATTGCTAATAAAGCTATACCGCTGAACAGGACCTTCGTTTCCGATATTAAAGCACTTCCTGTATCATTATTAGCTTGTTGATTAGGAAGTGTTCGTATCATGAATAATGCAATAAGATTGAAGAGTCCTAATAACAAAAATAAGCCCTGTGAACCAATATAATCAGAATAGAGGATCATAAAATATAAGCCTAGACCACTTACCAAATATTGCATCAAAACAAACATACCAAATCCTCTCTCATAATTTTTTAACGAAGCGATTGATGTGTATACAGCTATGTTTGCTATGGTGGTAAATGCACCAATAAGCAACCTTATGATTAAAAAAGAAAACACAGGAGTTGAATTAAATGAGCAATAGATTTCTAAGATAAAAGCGAATATAAGGGTGATAAATGCTAGTTTTTTTAAATCTAAACTATGAATAAATGAAGAAATAATAAGCAATGCTGTTGCAGATCCAATTGATTGATATGCCATTGCCCAACCAGCATACTGTTCACTAAAATCAGCATGATCGACTAAAATACCAACAATTGCTGGACCAAATAAAACCCCTGGCATGGTCAAACAGCCGATTATTGAAAATGTAAAAAAGTTATAAAAGTTTTTTAAATTCATAAAAATATTATAAGTTAGAATATATGATTAATATAAATATAAAACACAATTAAATGAGACCTTTTATGAGAAAAGTTAAAGTTGCAGCTACTCAAATGTCATGTACAAAAAATGAAAGAGATAATATTGAAAAAGCAATTAATCTAATTAAGAAATCAGCACAGGAAGGAGCACAAATTATACTCATACAAGAACTATTTGAATCAGTTTATTTTTGTTGTACAAGTGATTCTAAGTATTTTGAACTTGCCAAGCCTTTCAAGAATAATCCACTGTTAGCAGAGATGTCTATGCTTGCTAAAGAACTTTCAGTTGTTTTACCAATTAGTTTTTTTGAACGTGATAATAATACTTATTACAATTCGCTGGCCATGATAGATGCTGATGGAAATATATTAGATTATTATCGTAAATCACATATACCAGAAGGGCCTGGATATGAAGAAAAGTTTTATTTTCACCCAGGTAATACGGGGTTCAAAGTATTTGAAACTGCTTATGCAAAAATTGGTGCTGGTATTTGTTGGGATCAATGGTTTCCTGAGGTTGCTAGAATTTTGACACTAAAAGGTGCAGAACTATTATTTTATCCTACAGCAATAGGAAGTGAGCCTGATTACCCACAAATAGACTCTAGAGATTCTTGGCAGATTGTTATGCAAGGCCATTCTGCTGCTAATTGCATACCAGTTGTTGCCTCGAATAGAATAGGTACAGAAGAAAATACAAAGTTTAGTCAAACATTTTATGGTTCTTCTTTTATTACCGATGAGACAGGTATAAAAGTGTCAGAATGTGGCCGTGAAAATGAAGAGTATATCATTCATGAATTTGATCTAGAAAAGATAAAGGAATATAGAGCTGCATGGGGACTATTCAGAGATAGACGAACTGATTTATATCACGATATTCTAGAAGATTAAATTACAGAATTAGTAACAAAGTGTTTATTAATAATCTAAGAACTATTTAATGAAATAGACCACATCATGATTATCAAATTGTCTTTCACCAATTTGCTCGAAACCCATATGGTTATGAAAATCTAATGAGGTTTGATTCATTGGTTTAGTATTTATCTCTGCAGTGACTCTTAAGTTTTCATGATGAGCATTTGAAAATATATCTTTATACATTGATTTACCAAGGCCTTTTCTTCTGTAGTTTTGATCAATTGCAATTCGATCAATGTATAAAAAACTTTTTAAGCCTTGAGCAAAATATTTATAATTCTCTGACCAATATGAGGTTCCCTCCCTAAAGCAGATGCTAAATCCAATGACATTCTTATCTAGCAATAACACGGAATGATAACTACTGATAGATAAAAGTTCTTTCATCTTTTCAATTGATTCTAATGAGCCAACTGCTGGTACGTTGTCTTGATTGATCAAATAGATGTCTTGTAACCAATTTTTATCGTATGCACCATTAGTGAAAACATATAATTGAGTGTTCATATAAAAGTTATATTAGGGGGTTATTTGAAGATGCTAGAATGCAAAGGATTCAAGGCCCTGGTGTACCAGGATCATTCTCTATTGAATCTTCATGGTCTTCTATGACTTGATACAAAGGAAAATCAACCCATGTATCATTTAAGTAGTTGAGTTCAGGAACTTCCTCTTTTGGATCAACAAGTAAATTATAAACTGTAGGATAAGCCATATTTTTCACGCCATAGCCATCTTCATCCATTTCTTTAAGTAGTAATTTCCAATTTCGCCATTTTGCACCAAATAATTCATTACCAATATAAATTACCATGGATTCTCTTGCGGATTTTTTTGACTTGCCTTTGAGAAAATTAGATTGGTCAACGCCATCAATTATTCTATCTGAAGGTATATCAGCGCCAACAAAACTGGCAATAGTAGGGAATAGATCAATTTGATGGAATATTTGATTGGATACTTGCTGAGTTGGAATATGACCAGGCCAACGAATTAAGAAAGGAACTCTCAAAGAACCTTCATATGGAGAGAACATACTTCCTCTCCAAGGCCCAGTGAAACCGAATGATCTGGGCACTCCTTCGCGACCGTTGTCAGAAGTAAAGATAAATATAGTGTTTTCTTTTAAACCAAGCTCATCTATTGTTGCCAGGAGTTCGCCAATGTAGACATCGGTTTGTGCCAAAACATCAGCAAAACTTCCATTTCCAGTACTGCCGTAGAAATCAGGATGAGGGTCAACAGGTTCATGGGTTTGTGTGTAAGGAAGATAGGCAAAGAATGGTTGTTCTTTTTTAGCTTTACGTTTTATAAAATCAATGGCATGGTCTGTGATATCTCGATCAATCGTTGCTCGTTTAGCACGATCAAAAACCTCCAGTTCTTTTGGTTCTTGTCCTTTAAATGAGGACATAACATGGGTAAATACAGCATCAGGATGACTTCCTGGTGAAAAACTATTGCTGTCTGGCCAAAAGGCTCGATCAGAGGATCTAGGTATACCATTCCATTCATCAAAGCCCTGATCTGTTGGGTATCGTCCCTTGGTATCACCGAGATGCCATTTTCCAAAGATTCCAGTTGTATAGCCTTGATCGGATAACATTTCTGCTAATGTGATCTCCCACTTCGTTATGCCATACCAGACCCCTCTGGGTGGTCCTTCTTGTCTTTGGCGTGTTCGTATACCATAACGCCCTGTCATCAAAGCCGAACGTGATGGTGTGCACTCAGCTTCAACATTATAATTTGTTAACTGAAAACCTTCAGCAGCAATGCTATCTATATTTGGGGTTGGAGCACCACGAAGTTCACCTCCGCCATAAACTCCAATTTCACCATAACCAAAGTTATCCATTAAGACTAATACTATGTTGGGCTTCTCATTACTCTGAGTTGCTGCATCAATAGGATAGATGCAGACAAATAAAATGGATAAAGAAATCCATATTTTATTAATTTGAATCAATATTTTCATACTAATAGATTACATATTTTATTCTATTTTCTACAGCACTATATTTTCTTAATAAGTTTTTTTTAGAGCAGATCAATCCCATTTTGGTCGTGTTTATTTATGAATTGGAAAATACCTTCCTTCAGCAATAGTTCCAATGACTTCAATGTCTTTGATTTTTCCTGGATCTACTTTCATAGGATTTTCAGAAAGTATGGTCAGATTTGCTAACTTTCCTTTAACAATGCTTCCAACTTCATCTTCAAGACCTAAGATATACGCAGCATCTATGGTTACCGCTCGAAGCGCTGACTCTGGTGATATTCTCTGGTTAGGTCCTGCAACCTTATCTGCAAAATTAATTCTATTTACTGCAGAATGCATCAACAATAATGGTGATGCAGGAGCCATGGGCATATCAGAATGAAGTCCTATTAGGATGCCTGCACGATTAACGTCTCCGAGTCTAACCATCTCTTGTGAACGTTCAGCACCCACTCCCACTCTACTGTATAAATCAGAAAGTGTTGTCACGTAGTATGGATTAGCACTAACTATAGCTCCAAGTTCTTTAATTCTTTGAACTTGATCAAAGTTTGAATAACCAAAATGAACAATTGTTGTCCGGTGATCTTCTCGTGGGTTACGTTTAATATTTTCTTCCAAAACATCCAAAAGAACTTTCAGACCACCATCTCCATTTTGATGAATGTGTATTTGGTAGTTTTCATCCCAGAATTCTTTAAACACATCACGGAATAAGTTTTCTTGCATCAACCAAGCACCTTGATGTCCATCCAGATAGCCTTCACTCATGATCATGTTTTGTGAAAACATAGCACCATCGGTAAATAATTTAATGTGTTGTGGTAAATACTCTAATTTTCCTTGACCCCAATCGAGAAATTTTCTCGATTGATCAACCAACTCATTAACCGGATATTTTTCAGATAAAGTTAGAGCACTTGGAAAATAAAAAGATCTAAACGGTGTGTCTATATCACCAAATACAAAGTTTTTTGCATCTTGTATGGGTTTCACATTACTGGATCCTGGGTTTGCAATAAGCGTTACTCCATTTTCATGCAAATGTTTTTCCGTTACTTGTAGGCCAGCAATCAATCGTTGTGGAGACGCTAGAAATGGTGTTGTGACAGGAATAACAGAGACCAAACCTTGTTCTGAGAAATGACCATTCTCAAAGTCAGCAAATGCCTTTGCTTCTTCATCTAGGTTATTGATCCACTCTTCAGTGATTCCAAAATATTTTAGAGCAGGAGTGTTCATGATGAATTCATGAAAAGATCTATGAATAACAAGAATTGGTTTCTCATTAGAGATTTTATCCAAATCTTCTCTGGAAAGTTTTCCATGAAAATAATGATGAAAACCCCAAGTTACTAAAGGTTCATTTGCTTCAAATTGTTCTACCGCTTTTGTCAATCTTTTCAAATAGGATTTCCTGTCTGTGACGCCTTTGGATTTTTTGTTAGGCAGAATCCAATCCTCAATAGCTATGATCTCTGATTGCATGGTTATAGCAGCCAAGAATGGGTGAACATGGTGTTCAATAAATCCAGGAACAATGATCTTATCCTTGAATCTTTTATCCAATGTTGATTTGGGGTATCTAATCTGTAATTGTTTGAAAGATCCTGTGTCTTTGATTTGATTGTTTTCAATAACTATTGCATTTTGAAATTGCTCCCCATGTGCTAGTGAAATAATTTCCTTTGCTTGAAGAATTACTAAATTAGATTCATTCCCTTCTACAATATTTAAAGGGAGAAAAAGAAAAACAAAAAAAACAACAAATAAATACAATAAATACTTCTCTTTATTAAAAAGTTTGTGGCGGAGAGTGAGGGATTCGAACCCCCGTATGCGTTTCCACATAACTACCTTTCCAAGGTAGCGCATTCGACCGCTCTGCCAACTCTCCATTATTAGGTATTTATTCTACAATATAAAAACACGTTAAGGATTCATTTTTATTGAACTAGAAATATATCTTGATATTATTTATTGACAATCAATATTTATAATTAAAGAAACTAATCAATGAACCAAATACCAAAAAAAGATACTTTATTGGAACTCTTTAACTGGAGGGTTAAACAATCCTCTGATGACGTTGTTTTTAAATTTAACGATAAGGAAATGACCTATAGAGAATATGATTCTAAAGCCAATAGAGTTGCACAAGGAATTATTCA
>Ga0206683_10002488_pt1 | contig 12383 bp, 9 predicted proteins | sample M280m12015metaG_FD_155483 | JGI IMG/M metagenome (GOLD analysis project Ga0206683, IMG submission 155483) | Ammonia-oxidizing marine archaeal communities from Monterey Bay, California, United States - M2 80m 12015 | ecosystem: Environmental > Aquatic > Marine > Intertidal zone | place: USA...
TGACTTGGCGATAATAATCCACACGACGGAGACCAGCAGAAGGACCACCAAGCTGTTCAGAAGGGCGATTCCCGCTGATGCGGTGCCTAGCGTATGCACAGGGGGCTGCCAGAACACGGACAGGCCCGAGTCAATCTCGAATGCCCTGTCCATTTCGGCCCACTGGATGGTGTCTGGCCATGCTAGGAGGACAACTGCATCGATCATCTGGAGGGCCCAGTGGGATATCGAGACGCTCGCCACGGTCCAATTGGGATTCAGTATGGAGAAGCTCCCCATCATGAATTCCCATATTCCGAAGACGATGCACAGGTAGACGCCATACTTGGGGGAGATCAGGCCCATGGCATTGAACATCGACCCATAGGCAGCTAGGACCAGGGTGGTGGCGGCCCCTATCCCTATCCAAACGGGAATGTCCGAGAAGCGGATTATTTGGTCCCCGGGACCCAGGATCGATGAAATCAGCCCCACGACAAGGGAGAGTCCGATCACGTAGCTGCCAGAGACAGCCAGATAGCCCATCAATCGGTAGATGATGAACTCGGCTCGATGTATCGGCTTGGAGAGGAGGAGGTGAAGGGTCCCGTTCTCGGTCTCGTCCCTCACCAAGCCAAGGGACAGGAACAGTGGGATGAAAAGTCCGAGTAGGATGACGAATGCCATCTTCCCGACTGCGATGACAAACGTTCGATGGCCGAGCTCGCCTATGTATTCCTGCTCGTCTGGATCCTCGTCGACCAGGTCGTCCGCTTCGATTCTTGTTACAACGCCGTTTGATGCGATCCATTGGACGTCACATATGACGCCATTCCCATTGTCATCGTCCCCGTTGCCTTCGTTGGCAGCAAGGCAGTCGCCGTCGTCATCGAACCCATGGCTGCCGGAGATTCTGGCCTCCGATGGGCAGTCGACCCGGCTGTCCTCCCAACCCAGACCTCTGAGGATGAGTCCATCGAAGCAGTCTATTCCGTCTTCGTTGATGTACATCTCTGGCGGTTCGGGCTCGACGTACACCTCCTCGGTCCAGAATCCCCATGAGAGGTAGTAATCCTCTGGCACGGTGGCAATCCCCTCGCCCCTCCACTTTCCTGCCACGTAGTACGTGGTCATGCCATCCCCATCATCGTCTCCGAGGTCGCAGGCATCGGCCCAGATGGCTTCAATGATCTCTTCCAACTCCCAATCGGAGCAATCGGTCAGTTCTGGAATGCCTTCCTGGTTCAGCTTCCAGTCTACGTGGGAATCCCACCATTCCCCAGCGTATTGGTCGTCGATCCATGATGCCTCGAAGAACGCACTGCCCTCCCAAGACTTGTTGCCGAATTGTGTCCTGTCTGCATCGTTCCAGTCAATATCGCTCTCGGGGATGAATACGCTTGCCCCGGGATACAGGTCAGAGTTCCAGTCGGGTGTGCCGTACTTCCTCTCTTGGCCCATTGGATACCCATCGCCGTCATTGTCCTCGCTGTCCCCGTCGTTATCGATGGGTTCGAAGGACTCCCTGACCGAATCGATGTAGAAGATCAGAAGTAGGGCCATCAGGAGTACCCCGACGCCCAATACAACCCATGTCGACATACGGTGTCTGAGTTGCCTGATGGTGAGTTCGATTACGGCTCCTGCCTTCCGGTCCATCCTGGTCCAAACCGTCTCGGACAGAGGCTTGCCCCTTTGGTCCATCAGCTGCCCTCCTTGATTAGGTACCCCAAGAGGGAGTCGAGGTTGTCATCCGGGTTCTCGATGCTCGTGATCTTCTGGTTGGATCTTACGACGATCGAGGGCAGGACCGCGTGTGCTGCGGATAGGTCATTTGTTTGGATTTCCAGTTGGCCTTCTCTGGGGAACCTGACCCCGAAAACCGGTTCCTCGGTTACGAACAGGTTAGCCATGCTTCTGGGATCCTCGCAGTTGATTAGTATCCTATGGGGGTGCTTGTCCAGGAGACCCCTGATCGCATGCAAGTTTCCGATGGCGAGCAAACGGCCGTTGTGGAGAATCACGATCTGCTCGGTGATCCGCTCTATTTCCTCGAGAATATGGCTTGAGATTAGGATTGTCTTGCCCTGCTCGCCTAACTCTCGAATGACGCTCATTATGCTGGTCCTGGCTAGTGGATCGCACCCATGCAGAGGTTCGTCGAGGATGAGCAGGTCTGGATCGTGGACCAATGCGTGGGCGATCTTCACCCTCTGCCTCATACCCTTGCTGAACTTGCCTAGTTCCTTGTGCATGACATCTGTCAGGCCCACGAATTCGAGGACGTGTGCAGACCTTTCTGTTGCTTCCTCCCTGGTCATTCCATGTAGCCTAGCTAGGGTGGTGACGAAGTCCAGTGCCGTCATCCACTCGTAGAGTTTCTCAGATTCGCTGACATAGCCGACTCGTCTGTAGGGGGATGTGTTTTTCCAAGGGTCAACTCCGAAAAGTCTGACAGAACCCTGGCTGGGCCTGATCCTCCCCATCATTAGCTTGAACAAAGTGGACTTGCCAGCTCCATTGGGACCCAAAACGCCAGTCACACCGCCGTCAATCGCCAACGAAAGGTCGTTGATCCCAATCACCTGCCCGTACCACTTCGAGATCTGGTCGATGAGGATCGCTGGTGGGTCTTGTTGCTCCATTGTCATTCCCTAGTGACCTCCAGTGAGGTGACTCGCGAGACGAGGAGCCATATCGAAACGGAGTTCATCGCAATAAGGGACACCACCGAGATTGATACGGGGTGTTCGTAGTTGGAGGGAATTCCCAGTAGGAACTGCCCCGTATGGGCAAGGCAATCGTAAGGGCTAGTTGCGTACATGAAGGTGGTTCCGAACTGGAGCTCCACCAGTAGAGAGACCAGCTTGGTGCCATAGATTATGCTCAGGAAACCTATCGCAGCGAAGAATCGGCTTTGGCTGATGCTGGAGAGCGCCAGTCCTATCGAAGTGTAAGTGATTACCAGAATCGAGCCGGCAAGCATGCCACCGAGGAAAATTGGTAGGGTGTCGGCAAGATATGCCCATCCCTCTGCCTTGAACACGATTGCACTTGTGTAGTATGCGAAGTACGAGAAAACTATGACGAATCCGAGGATTATTGCCACGCTTAGGTACTTCATGGACGTGTAGTCTAGCCTCGAAATGGGCCTTGAGAAGTATATCGCACTCGTCCCATACTGCCTGTCGTCGGAAATCATCCCCCCAACGACGACCGCTGTTAGAAGTGGCCACATGCATAGGTTCCTGGGGAAGTATCCTAGGACTTGTCCCCACAGGTTGTATCGATTAATCCCCCACATCTTCTCGAAGAAGCCCCCCTCATCACCGATAAATGATGACAGGAACAGCATTGGTATGGGGGTCAGGGAAGCTAGGAAGATAATCAGGATAAGGAGTCGGACCATGGGGTGGTATTGCCTATGCCCCTTGCTGGTGAAAACGCCGTAAACGTGGTGCCTGAAGATGGCATAGTTCCTCATCCACCTCGGACCGAGTTCGCCGTCCCATGGACGGTAAGTCTGCTCGAAAATCTGTCCGAGGGACGCTTTTGACTTCGCTACGACGGCAGACGCTTCCTCGTCCCCATCCCCGGAGCCGAATGCAGCTTCCATTCGAGTCACCCCTCCCTCGAGGTCGACTTGCTCTTCGGGCAATCAGTCACCCCCAGTGTGTCCGGCCGTCATCAGGTCCTCTGTTCCCTTTATCTGAGCCCCTAGCTTATCCATCACCAATAGGAAGACATCTTCCAGGTCAGGTTCGTATTCCTTCATCTGGCGAACTTGTACTCCGGCCGAAACAGCGGCTTCGAGCGCCTTGTCAATTGTGGAGTCGTTTTCCACCTTGATTCGGATTACTCTGCCGAGCCTCCTAGTTTCTAGACCTAAGGAGGAGAGTTCCTTTTCCATCTTGCTAGCCCCTCCCCATATGACCATCTCGATCTCCTTGTCGACTTGCTCAACGAGATCATCGATACTGCTCTGAATCACTATCTTCCCTTTGTGAATCATCACTATGCTGTCGCATAAATCCTGCACGTCATCCATTACGTGGCTGCTCATCAGAACGGATCTCTTTCCCTCTCGGACCGTTCTATTGAGGGTCTGGAGCATGAATTCTCTTGCTCTCTGATCCAGCCCATTTGTTGGCTCGTCGCATATCAGGATATCAGGGTCGTGGACTAGTGCGCATGCTAGCTTAGTGGCTTGGAGCATCCCCGTGCTGAATGTCTCTATCTTCCTGTATCTCTGGTCCTTGAGGCCGACGTACTCCAAGACCTCGTGAGCCCTTTGGGTCGCATTCTTCGGGTTCATCCCAAGGAGTTCTCCCGCGTATCTGACTTGATCGACTGCGAACAGGTTTGGGTCGAGAGCGTTGTACTCCGGCATGTACCCTATCTTGGATCTGATCTGTTCGCCCTGGGTCCGAATATCGTATCCGAGTACCGAGCCCTCTCCCGATGTGGTGGTGATTAGTCCCAGTAGGCACTTGAAGAGAGTGGACTTTCCTGCTCCGTTTGGGCCCAGAATACCTACTGCGCCCCTGGGTATCTCCAGATTGATATCATCCAGAGCCAAATGGGGCCCGTACATCTTCCGCAGGCCCTTTGCGATGATGACCGGGGACTCGGGGGTGGAGTCGTAGTCGAGCATAGCGCGTCACCGACTCCCTACGGGAGTCGTGCTGGGGTCATGCACCAATCACTTGAATGAATCCCCGGAGCGTGCCGTTCACTGGTCCTGCTTCATGGCGCCTTCCCTGATCTTGACAGCGACTCCCTTCCTCAGGAATGACATCTCCAGATGCGTTGTAATAGGAGTCCCATGAGCGACCAATACACCATTCGAGTCCACCACTATGCATGGCTGACCAGGAGTCAAGTGGGAGTCAGCTCCTGATATGTACCCATGCATTACGTTCCTCCCCTTGCCCACGAAGGGGACTGCGTCATCGATTATGCACACCCGGGGGATTCCAGGGAAGTCTGAGTCTTCTTCACCAGAACCGAACTCGGGAACTGGGGAGGGATTCAGTTCGTTCGCAATTGAAGCACCGTGAGTGGTCAATGAGATCCCGCCGTCCGTAAGCCTTGGGGAGAGAATGTGCTTCCCACCTGAGTTGACATTCACCAATCGGTCTGTTCGAGATCTTCTACTTGTCATCTCATTGGTCATCTTGCAACCCTCAGAGGGGTTGATCGCACACAATAGAGCCAACTTGTCGACAACGGAGCATCGATCTAGCCACTCCCTCACGCCTACTGCTTCGGGGTGCTCTTCGGCTTCTCCCCTAGGGGCGATGCGGACTAGTGGTATGTCGGAGAGCCCGAACTCTTCGAGTGCCTCCAATACCTCGTGGTCATCGAATATCGGGCCCCAGATCCAGTCTGGCCCTGTTAGGTGACACCATGGAGAGATGTCCTCTAACGAGAACGGGATGAGCCCAATTGGGGTGGAAATCATCACGACCGTTCGTGGCTCCTCTGCAATTTTCTCGATTACGAGACCCAATGCGGTGACCCTCCAGGGAGGAGGGGCGCCCTCGATCAGTAGTACCCTCTCAGGCGGACCTGCAGACGAGTCCCACCAAGAGCCTGGTACTCGCCATCTAGTAGCCAGAAGGGCTTGGATGTGGAGGATGTGTGGGCGGAAGTCGATTTCCTCACCAAAGCCCTCCCCCCCAGCCCTAAGCGGATTCGTGGAGGCAATCATCCGAAGAACGGAGTTGCCTACTGGACCTTCGTCGGGGTCATCCAACTGCCCTTGCACCCATACGAAAGCCTCTCTCAGATGTGGAGATGCGTGACTCCTTTTCTCAGCTAGCTCCCAGATAGTGCCATTTCGAATTGCCTCTCGGCACCTTGACAATTCGGCCTGAGTGACTTCCAGGTTGTGCTTGGCCAAAATTATCGATCTCTCGTCCTTTTCCATTTCTCTGACATTCTGAGGTGTTGTTCCGAATAGTGCGTGCGAGTGGAATGGCCATTCCTGTATGCCACCCAACTTCACCGTACCTTCGGGAGTCAGAAGACGGTCGTCTCTCGCGAAAATCGCGTAAGCGGCACTATCGAACATGTCCACCCCCAGGGCGATGGCCATGGGGAAAAGCATCGGATGACCGCATCCGAAGAAGTGAACTGGTCGATCGGGAGGGAGGTTTGACTTGGATGCGAGTAGTATCTCGAAGAGTTCCCGGTACCTCTGCTGTTCCATGAGGGGGACAATCCCTCCGATTGGGTGTACTGCGAACCCTCTTCCTTCGCTCTCGGCTGAGCCCATGAGTAGCGATGATTTTGCCCTTAGATCGGCATGCGTTCCCCCTTGAATTGGGCCGTTCAGGAGCATCTCATTGCCAGCGACTGAGAGTGAGGGAATTGCGCGGTTTGCAGTCTCATCGACTGCTCCCTCCAACTGCTCCCTAGTCATGTCCGGTCGTCCAAAGACGTCGAGCATCGTCCCTATGTCGACCCCCATATCCCTCTGGAAAGTCACTATCTCCTCAGGACCGACCTCGACATCCCCGTAAACGTAGGACTGGAAGGTTCCGGAGTCAGTCACTACTGCCCCTGGGAAGTCAAGCAACGAGTGGATTCCATTCGAAAGTGCCTGTGTGCGGAGGTCTTCGTGCTTCCAAATCACGTATGAGTTTGTAATCAATGCCTCGATTCCGTATTTTTCCCACATCTCCCTAGGCTCGATCGTCCTGATGTTGGGATTGATGACGGGCAGTAGCATTGGGGTGGTGATTGCCCCGTGCTTGGAGTGGAGTCGCCCGATTCTGGCTGCACCGTCCCTCTGGGTGATCTCGAAAAGACCCTTGTCCTGCTCCCTACAGGGTTCGGGTTCATTGCGTGCGTCCATGGCCCTTGCAGGGAGTAGGCGCCATCAATCCTCGGTCGAGCGTGCCTCTACCCTGAGTGACACTTCGCCATCTGAAAGGGACAGGGAGACTTCGTCCCCAGTGTTGACTCGGATAGTCGGGTCTTCCATGAATCCGTGAGCGTAGGGCACGCCCAGGAGGGATGCTGCTGGGAGCGTGAGTGGGCACACATCCCGGTTCACTATGGCCATGGGACCGTAGCCGGTGTAGATTAGACCCATTAGGACGAAGGGTGCGACTGTGGAGCCTGAGCCCTTAGGATAGATCAGCACGGTGTCCTTGATTGGGGTCCCGTCTAGTGGGTGACCTGGTTCCTCAATCACCCCAGTGTCCCTGTTCACGTATCCCAGATACGTGATGGGAACGTCAGTGACCAGGGCCTTGCCGGAGACCTCCCACTGGTCCTGACTCGGTATGCCCCTGCCCATCGACTCGAATGGAGACTCCTGGTATGTCTTCGCAGTATGAATTGGATTCACTGAATCCCTCCCTAGTTGGGGGGCTGGTCCATCGACTAGTGAGACGTCAAATGCGTGGGCGACGCAGTCGATAATGGTAGCAACGCTGGTGGGAATGCGATTCAGTCCACTAGTGAGGTAGTGTTCCGCCTTGAGGGAGTTGGTCAGAAGGTGGTTGTACTTCGAACGGTTGTACGGAGTAACCTCTGGGCAGGTGTCCCTTAGCACCAGTGCTCCGGCCTCCTCCAGGAGATCGAGGGTCCCATCCGCTAAAATCAGGTCATAATTGTGGGAACTCGTGAATAGCCAGAGTCTCTGATCCGGGATTGCCTCGCCCAACTCCATCCTGGCTCTAACGGCTGCAGCCGTTTCCCTGGCCTCCCCAACACTGGCCTGAGGGCATCCGATTACCACCAAATCGACTCGGCCCCTGGGTGAGAGTTCCCTGTACCTCTGTTCGAGGTCTTTCTCCGTGAATGTGACCTCACCCTGGAATAACTCGACGTCAGGAGCATCTGACGTTATCCCATCCGCCCAGAGCATCGGACAGCCGTAATTGGCTGCCGAGGCAGCCAATGCTTTCTGCATCTCGAAACTTGCCCTTGGAAGGTCTACGAACCTTGGCATTGGCCCCCAGGGGAGCTCCCAAGACGGTAATATCTGCTTTCCCATCCAGTCTCCAAGAATGCTCCAGTCCGTCAAGTTGGACATCTCTGCCTCGACATTTACCATGATATTCGGCTTCCTGTTTGATTCCAAGTGCAGTCCCCACTTGGGAGCCCACCCCGTGAGTGCGGTTGCGAGGGCCGAGAGGCCCGACTCCCGATTTGTCACCAGGGAAGTGTATGAGTTGGAGAAGCAAACTGCATTGGACTCGGCCCAAGACCCTATGCCGTCGGCAATCTCTATTCCCCTGTCGTATGGGGTGCAGGATAGTGTAGCCTCAATCCCCAATTCTGAGTAAGAATGGACTATCTCGAACTGCTGCTCCAAGAAGTCGGGGTAGTCAATGCCCATCTCCTCCATCTTCTCGTGATCGCATCCAGCCGAATTAAGAGTAGTTGGGATGGAGACAACCCCTTGAGAGTCACCAGAGAGATCAGAGAGGAATCGCCTCAACCCATGCCCTCCAGTGATCACACTGACTCCTGAAACATGCGCATTGTCCACTTGAATGAACTTGGTAGCGCCTGCCGTGGAGGCCAAATCAACTACCAAGCGAGCAGCCTTCTGCTTGGTCGGGCCCATTGAGCCATCCAGCATGGAACTGAGTTGAGGGGGTATTTCCACAGTGCATGGTCGAAGCGCCACACCTTGAATGCCACGCCGAATGTATCGCGCATTCCCTCATTCAGCAGCAACCCGATTCTCGGAGAGGCGCGGGTACGAAAGAGACCCTGTCGACGTCGCTCGTGTTCCTCAATCTGGAGACTATTTCCCTCAACGAGCTGGCGGTCCCCTTGATTTGCAGAGTGTCAACACAGGTATGACTACCTGTGAGGCAGTTGTGGTGGAATGAGGACACTTCGACAGAATTGGAGTGCCTGATGTCCAGAATCTTTGATTCCACTCCGTGTTGGTAGAAAATTACCATCACGCCCTCTGTTTCAGTGTCGTCTTCCAATATGCTGAGATCGCCACGGCTGGAGTCTGCAAAGTGAAAGCTGGCGTCCCTAAGGAACATACTCCTGTTCTTGTAGCCAGTTTCCTCGATCATGGAGTCGAGTGAATCTAGGAATTCGTTGTCTCCGCTGAAGGAGATAATCCGACTCATGGACACCCGTAGAGAGAATAATTAATAACATTTTTTAAATATGTAATAATCTTCCGCGGTTTATGACAGAAGCTAGCCTGCCCGTAGAACTAATTGCTCTGACACTGATATTAGCCCTGATTGGGGGACTATCCCCAATTTTCAGCAAGATAAAGGGGAATAAGGATGCTCTACGAAGGGTAACCGGACTGGCTTCTGGGATTCTGTTGGCTTCTGCAGTGCTTGTCGTCATCCCAGAGGGTTTCGAGTTGGCCAAGGGAGGTCACGACGAGCACGGGCACGCTGATGAGGATGCACTGGCTGGGTCCACCGCCCTCGTAATACTGGAGTTGGGGCACGGTGAAATCACCGCATCGGAGGCCATCGAGGAGATTGAGGAATTGATCGGGGGGCACGATGAGGACGAGCATGAGGGGAAAGAATCCCATGACGAGGATGCCGAGGAGTCTCTGTCCGAAAGCATTGAGCACGTCATCGAGGAAGTGGAGTCAGGGGAGATAACCGCCTCGACCGGAATCGAGGAGATCGAGGAGATAGTTACCTCCCACGCACACGAAGAGGGGCATGGGGCTGAGGAGGAGGAATCTCTCGAGAATCTGACAATAGGGTTAGCAGTGCTTGTTGGGTTCGTTCTGATGCTAGCACTGGAGGGCTCGGGAATCGGGCATGCCGTACACGAGGAGCACCACGACCACGAGAACGAACACGGGCATCAGCACGTCCATCATCGGGTTGCTCCGTTATTGCTGGTTCTGGGACTCTCACTGCACTCTGCCGCAGACGGCCTGGCGATAGGCTCTGCAGCGGCCGGAGCCTCAGAAGCTGTCACTGCTGCAGTAGCACTGGCTGTACTAATCCACAAGGTCCCCGCGGCATTCAGCCTAGGGGTGTTCTCAATGCACGAGAGGGGAGACAGAAACGACTCCATCAGGGACGTCGTCTTGTTCTCAATCGCTACTCCGTTGATGATCGTCGTATCATTCTACGCACTCGAGGGGCTGGACAACCATCTGATCGCTCTTGCCATGCTGTTCTCTGGGGGGACTTTCCTGTATGTGGCAGCAGTGGACACACTCCCAGACATACACAACCCAGAGACGGGCAGAGAGGCCATGATGAACGTCCTAATGGGGGTTATTCTCATGGCCATAATCCTATTCGGGGCTGATGCTGCAGGACTAATCGAGCATGGGCACTAGTCGACACGGTCACGACTAAGTGTTGCGAATGGCTGCTTATCCATGAGCATACATGGATAAGACTTCGAACATGTCATTGAAGCAAAGAGTGCTAGGTAGCAAAGCTTTCCGAGCTTTCTTGGTCTTCTCGGCATTTCGTGCGGTCTACGGAACGGGGATTCTGGTTGTCACGTATCTTCTTGCGACTAGTGAAGAGGCACCCATGTGGGCATCGGTAGCCTTCCTACTCACTTCGATGGTAGTCTCAAGAGTGATTTTCCGGGCCATAAAGAGAAAGTGGCCTGGTTTATTCTCCTAGGGACTCTCCGAGTCTCCTCATTATCGTGGTTGCTGAATCCACGCTTTCGATGGTCTCGACACTCTTACCCGCGGACCATATGTCGGATGACTTCGCACCCTTGGACATCTTCCTCCACCGCCTGAACGAGATTGTGTTCATCAACCACCTGGTTCTGTGCTTCAATCGGCTGGAAAGAAGAGTCCGTACTAGCCATGAGTTCTCCCTACGATAGTTTGGAGTCTTGATTACCGATACTGGGATTCCAGTCAGCTTGACGGTCCAGTCGATATCACCCTCGCTGGCCCCGACTATGGCATGCTTGTACCCATCCGGCATTGAGCACTCTTCGGTTGCGATGAATCTGGTACCCATCTGGACTCCGTCGTAACCGATATTGAGTGCCTCCTTCAATTCCTTCTCACTGCCTATCCCGCCAGCGCAAATCAGAGGCAGGCCTAGATCGGAGAGGGATTCATGCATCTTCTCCATGCTATCAGTTCCGAGATGGCCTCCCGCCCTGTCATTAACACAAATCAGGCCGTCGACACCGCACTCTACACCCTTCTCTGCATGTAATCGGGTTGTTACATCGTGATAGACGAAGCCGCCCTTGGAGTGCACTCTCTCGCAAACCCAGTCTGGCTTACCTAAGGATGTCACAAAGAACCTGATTCCCTCGTCCAGTGCTATGTCTATCCACTCAGACATTCTTTGCAAGTACTTGTCACTACCCTTCTCAATAAGGGCATTGAAGCCTATGGGCCTGTCGGTTTTTGACCTGATGTAACGTATTCCCTCTATCAGACCTTGATTAAGATCTGGTTCGTCAAATCCGTGGACCACAGTCAGAGAGACGGGTTGGATAATCGCCATCCCCCCTCCATTAGCTGCTGCTGCAACCAGATCGGGATTGGAGCAAGGGTACATTGCCCCACAGATAATTGGGTAGTCAACTCCGGCATGCTCTGTCAGTTTCGAATTTACCACGAATTCAACCCCCCTCTATCACGAGGAAGTTCCACTTGAAAGCCCACTCTGAAACCACGTCACCAGAGGAGTCTGTGCCCACGGATGTGAGTTCCACGTTAACTGGCTTGCCTGTCTCGATACTTTCCTCGATCGCTGATCTAGCTAGATGCCCATCCTCGCAGGTGAATATGATTCGCCCCTTAGCTTTCTTAGTGAATTTCGACTCCTGACTGGCAACAAGCGTCCGAGTCCTCCCTCCCATGGATTTTACCAGTGCCAGAGGAAATCCAGCAGTGGATAGCTCTGCCCCCATTCCCTGGACGGCCCAATACATGCTATTGAAAGGGTTCTGCGACCTCCACCCCCCGGGAATTGAGACTACACAGGAATCATCGTCGAGTTTGTCCAACTTGAGTCCGGAGAACCGAGAAGCTGGGAACTTTCTGAAGGTCCATAGGAGGAATCTGAGCGGAGACTTGATCTTCTTTATTTCAGAAGCAAGCCTTTCGTCATCTATGGGCACGAAATAGCCACAGGGCCCCATTAGAAGAATCATATGGTTTGACTGTACTAGAAATGGTATGAAAAAAACACTTAATGCAAAAAGAGCATATACAGAAATCACTCAAATAGTGCTATTCATCGGCTGGTTCATGGTGGACTTTAGACTCAGTGAAGAACAGGAAATGATACGCGATATGTCTAGGGAATTCTGTAATAAAGAAATAGTCCCATTTGCTGAGGAGTGGGATAGAGAAGGAACCTATCCGTTAGAAGCAATAAACAAGGCTCACGATTTGGGGCTTCTAAACGTCACAATTCCAGAGAAGTATGGCGGACAAG
>Ga0206683_10002495_pt1 | contig 12369 bp, 6 predicted proteins | sample M280m12015metaG_FD_155483 | JGI IMG/M metagenome (GOLD analysis project Ga0206683, IMG submission 155483) | Ammonia-oxidizing marine archaeal communities from Monterey Bay, California, United States - M2 80m 12015 | ecosystem: Environmental > Aquatic > Marine > Intertidal zone | place: USA...
CGTACGCCCGGAAAAGCTTTCCTGCTTTGTAAGTAATATTTCTCTTCGGAATCTATCGGGCGAATGGATTAATTCTGAATCAATATCTCGTTTAGATTTTATCCCTAATTCGGCTTCTGCTAATGGGAAATTCAATAAAAAATCTCTAAGACGCTGCAATGAATTCAATGCTTTAAGGTTTGATGTGGGTGTGCCTTCTGAAGTGAATTTAATGTCATTGAACACCTCACTTCCAAGTGATGACCCACTCAGTGTGGCAGGAGCTGCCGGGATGACATGGGATATGATGGGTAGTTATTTCTTCGTGAAATTCGAAGGGAAATTAGCAGAAACCGAAGGAGGGGTGATTGAGACTCCATTTATATTTCATCCTGCAAGTGACCCTCTTTATAGGAGCATAACTTTAGAATTAGATGAAAATATCGTTCTGAATAAAGATGAAACTATTGAGTTTATGCTTGACCTAGATTTAAGAATAGCAATTGAAGGATCTTCAACTGAAGATAACTTAGATTTAAGTGTGGTGGGTCACTCAATGGGACCGGTACCAAACGCAATTCAGTTTGTGGATAATTTTGCAACATCCTGGACAGTAAAATAGAAGTTCATAGTTAACATGAATTCTAAATCAGCATCGAGATTATTGATAATAGGCGCTGTCATTTCCACGGCAATAGCTTCTGGTTGTGACTGTGGCAACAACACCTGGGAAGCGACTCCATATTCTATTGAAATACCCGCTTTCTTCCCTCCTATGGATATCCCTGCAGATAATCCCATGACTGTTGAGGGCATAAAATTAGGGCGACTTCTTTTTTGGGAGACCGCACTATCCTTAGACTACTCTATTTCATGTGGAAGCTGTCATACGCCATCTTCGAATTTCTCAGACCCAAATCAATTCAGTTCAGGAGTAAATGGGACTCTTGGCGATAGAAATGCAAGTGTCATCTGTAATTTAGGTTGGTCATCGTCTTTCTTTTGGGATGGCAGGGCAATGACTCTTGAAGATCAAATCCGAGTTCCTGTAGAGCACCCATTAGAGATGAACGTTTCTTGGGACGTGGTTGTAGAAAGATTAAAAACTGACGACTTCGGAGAATTAGACTACCCTCAATTGTTCTTCGATGCATTTGGAGATGAGACTATCACTGAAGACTTAACTGTGAAGGCGATCGCTCAGTTTATTAGAACAATGATTAGTGCAGATAGTAAATTTGATAAGTGGCGAAGGGGTGAAACAGATCTAACGGACCAAGAATATTTAGGCTACCAATTATTCCTTAAAGAAGGAGGGGACCCCGAAGTCAATCCTGGTGGAGAATTTGGCGCTGATTGTTTTCATTGTCATGGAGAAGCGGGGCTTCAATTTTCTGACTATTTATTTCACAATAACGGCCTAGACCCTTCATTTGAAGATGACCCTGGAAGGGTTAATGTTACTGGGTTTGTTTTGGATTCGGGTCTTTTTAAAACGCCCACATTGCGAAATGTGGCTTTTAGTGCTCCTTATATGCATGATGGTCGTTTCTCATCGCTTGAAGAAGTAATTGAACATTACAATAGCGGAGGAGTTAGTTCTTCGACAATAGATGCTTTTATGAAGTACACTACTGGCGGTTTAGAGCTTGCCCCACAACAAAAAGAAGCATTAATTGCATTTTTACACGCTCTTACCGATACAACATTTGTTCAGAACCCCAATTTCCTCAATCCACACTAGTAATTTTATAGGGTAAAAAAACCTATTAAAAACGTAACTTTCAGTAGGTTAAATCGTAAGAATTACTATGTATTGTCCAAAAATCCTTAGCATTGCAACCACCTTATCACTCCTAACCCTAGTAGGAACGGGTGCTTACGCCCAATGCCCAGACCTCATAGATGCCGATGGAATTTCATCTTCTACCCCAACATGGTATAGCTGCAATCCTGGCGATTATGATCTTTTTATACAAACTTCAAGTGATTGGAGTGATGTAACTGTCAATTGGGGAGATGGAACATCTGACGAAAATTTAGGTCTTTGGACGGCTGGAAACGCTATTTCGCATAACTACCCTGCTGTATGGAATATATATACATTAACATTTACAAGCGATGCAGGATGTGTAATTACTGGGGAGTTCATAAAAGAAGAATCCGTAACTCCATCGATAACAATTCCTGAAGGTTGGGCAACTGATGCATGCGCTCCAGCGACATTGAACTTTATGAACTCCTCAACAAACGTGAGTTCGACAACTACTTTCACATGGGAATTTGACGACGGAATAACCGTCAATTTCGACCATACAAATGCTGGGGAGGCTGTCCCTCACAACTACTCAGTAGGGTCTACAGGATGTAATAGAGAAGTTACTCTTGTAGCTACAAACGCTTGCAGAAATTACGAATTTGGTACAGGCGCAAGTGTTATGATTGACTACATCAATATTTGGGATATAGACAATGCTGCAATTGGGGCTTCTTCGACTCAGCTTTGTTACCCTGACACAACCGTTTTACTTTCTAACAACACTGAAAAAAATTGTACTTCTCATGGTAACAATACACAGAGGTTTGAGATGTGGAATTTCGGAGATCTAGATAGTGACGGAGTGGATGAAATTATCGATTGGAGACCTTGGACATCGTCTGATCCTTTTGAGCTAGATCTTCCCGGAGTGGGAACCTATCTTGTTATGTTATACGATTCAAGTTATTGTGGTATAGACTCGACTCAAATAGAACTAATAGTAAGAGCTCCTCTTTCTACAAATCTTTCAGGGCCAAACCAAGTTTGTGAAGGTCTTCCAGCTACGTTTGTACAAGATGAAAATGATGCTACTGCTTTCTATTGGAATTTTAATGATGGAGTAGGACAATGGTATCCTGGGGGTTCGCCTTCCCTGACCTGGACTTTTAATGATCCTGGTAATTACGCTGTTTTAGGAGTTGTAGCTCTTTCAGGACAAGCAACATCTTGTCACGATACAGCCAGGTTTGAAATCCTTGTAAAACCTTCTCCTCAAGTAATAATTGAACTGTCTCAAACCGAAGGCTGCGATTCGTTTTCTGCTATTGCGGAAGAAACAAGTGGTGAAGGCGTGAATTATGACTGGACTTTTAATGTTGCTCCTGGAACACATAACGGAACTACTACTCCAGAACTCTTTTTCGATTCTCCAGGATCCTATGTTGTCGGGCTTGAAGTAACAGGTGCAAACGGATGTGTCAGAACCGCTAATGTTATACCTGAGGTATTTGAAAGTCCTACCGCCGACTTTATTAATGGTCTGGTTTGTGAAGGTGACTCTACTTCATTTACCGATCTTTCTTTAGCTGTAGGAGGGGACCAAATTCAATCTTGGTCTTGGTCTTTCGGTGATGGTTCACTATCAGAAGATCAACATCCTACACACCTATACAATTCCCCCGGAGAATTTGATGTAAATCTAGAAATCTCAACTGCACATTGTAATAATATCTTTAATACATCTGTAGATGTCGAGCCTTCACCCACTATTTCAACTTCATCTGATGTAATTGAAGGGTGTACTCCTTTATTAGTGAATTTCGAGGCTTTTAGTGATGTAGATGCTAATGTCGTTTGGAATTTCGGTGATGGATTAGGTTCAGAAGAAGCTATTATTTCTCACACATACCTAAGTCAAGAAATTTCTGGAACAACTTTTATTGCTGTAGCAAATGCAACCAGTCCTTTCGGTTGTATTGCCCGCGACACCATACAAATCGCTACTTTACCTGGAGCTCAGGCATCGTTTTATTCATCTGAACCTTCGTGTGCACCTATGGAGGCCATATTTACAAATAACTCTTCCAGTGCTATTTCATATTTCTGGGATTTTACCGACGGTGTCACAAGCATGGAAGATAATCCAATGCATACTTTTGAGAATACAACTGGTTTTCTTGAGACCTTCCCGGTAAGGCTTGTCGCCATTGCAGAAAATGGATGTAATGACACGACTATTGTAGGTGTTTCCGTTTACCCAGAAGCCCTATTCGATTTTATTTTACCAGAAAATGAAGGATGTTCTCCTTTTGCTGTCCAAATGCCTCCTCTTGGCGGCGCACTAGATATTATTTGGAGTTTTGGAGACGGGACACCCGACTCAGACATTCCAATGACTACTCACGTTTATACAAACGAAACAGAATTTGCCGAAACTCATACTTTACATGTTGAAGGAACATCTAATTTCGGATGCATCGGAGCGTTCAGCACCGAAGTAAGTGTTAATCCTCAACCCATCGCACAATTCTCGACAGACATTCAAGTAGGATGCGCTCCTCTATCTGTTAACTTTTCAGATAATAGCGAAAGAGCCATAAATCTTACATGGATATATGGAGATGGAGGGGAAGAAAATGGATTTGGTGGAATATCTCATGAATACACATTTGAGCATCAGGGTATGAGTACAGTAATTAGGGAGGTCACTTTATTAGTTGAAGGTGAGGGTGGTTGTATTGATACAGAAGTTGTTGCAGTAGAGCTATACCCTGAAGTCGTAACAGATTTTCTAGTGCCCCCTTCTTCTTGTTCTCCATTAAATGTCCTTTTTGTAAACCAGAGTTTAAATGCAAATGCCGGATTTACATGGAATTTCGGCGACGGTTCTCCTGAGTCTCCTGCAGATCAACCGACTCACGTTTTTGTAACACCTGGATTTTCAGATACAACTTTTACTGTTACACTTAGCGGTGAAAGCGTATATGGATGTAGTGGAACAAAATCTGTAGATTTAGAAGTTCTCGCTACACCGGTAGCTGATGTTGAAATTACAAACATGATTGGATGCTATCCATTAGAGGTGACGTTTACAAATGCTTCACAGGGAGCAGACAATATCGAGTGGTATTACGGGACCGGCGAAATCTCTAACGAGAGCGCAACAGAGCATGTATTTCATTACTTCAATCCTTCAAATGAACCAGTTACTTATAATGCGGTAATAACTGCAACTACAAATAGTGGTTGTTCCGCTCAAGATCAAGTTCAGATTGAGGTCCTTCCTGAAATAGAGGCTGCATTTGACGTGCCTCAACAAGGGTGTTCTCCTTTCAACGTCTCTTTCCTTAATACAAGCTCTGGAGCTTCGGCTTACAATTGGAATTTCGGTGATGGATTGGAAAGTGATTCTTTCGAACCTACACATACATTCAATACCCCCTTCTTAGATCAAGACACGACTTTTACTATTTCTCTAACTGTAACATCATCTTTCGGGTGTACAGATACAGTTCGTACTAATATTGAAGTTTATGCTGCTCCCCACGCTAGTTTTACTGTAACTCCTATCATACAAATATTCCCAGATGTTACAGTAGATATTGAAAATACTACTCTAGCTGGCATATCTAGTTCGACTATGTGGAATTTCGGTGATGGAAGCATTAGTACCGATTCAGAACCAATAGGTCACACTTTTGATACCTGGGGCACCTATAACATAGCACTCGATGTTAGTAATGGATATTGTGCTGACAACTCATCCCAAAGTATACAAATTTTGGCCCCTTCTCCTGAAATCAGCTTTATGGGAGGTGGTGAAGGGTGTGCTCCATTAACTATTGACTTTACTAATTTTTCGCAATATGCAGATGAGTATCGTTGGGATTTCGGAGATGGGACAACCCATGCTGCTGAACATCCTTCTCATACGTTTGAGCTACCGGGTACCTACGATATTAAGCTCGAAGTTTACGGATATGATGGAACAGTACTCGAGGATATTCACTATGCAACAGTAGTTGTTTATCCTAAAGCACAGGCAGCATTTACTCTCACTCCGACTGAGATTTTTGCTCCAGGTGAGCCAATTTACTTCATGAATGTATCAGCGGATGCAACAGAATATCTTTGGTCTTTCGGAGACGGAGCCACATCAACAAGCGAACACCCTATACATGAATACACTGGAGAAGGAATTTACACTGTTTCATTAACTGCAGACAACGAGTGGGGATGCTCCACCACATTCACACTAGCCGAGGCAGTATTAGCTAAACCAGGCGGCATTATGACCTTCCCTACGGCATTCACGCCGCTTACAGGTGGTGGAACTGGAGGAAGCTATGATCCACAGTCATATGATAACAATGTATTCCGTCCTCTACATTCAGGAATAATCGAGTATGAGCTATTCGTTTTCAATAAACTCGGCGAACAGATTTTCTATTCTTCAGATGTGAATATCGGATGGGACGGCTACGTAAATGGAGAGCTTGCACCTCAGGAGGTTTATGCTTATAAAGCGGTTGCTATGCTTAGCGATGGCAGGAAAATACAGCGAGCTGGCACTATCACTCTAATGGTAAAATAATCATCTAGAAATTGTAACCTTTTTTCGTTTAGTTACGTATAAAATGTTATGAATTTGTCATTGCACTTTGATCCTAGGTACGCGCTTATTGCTACAATAACTATGCTTGCACTTGTTTGGTTTACATCACCTGTAAACGCTCAAGACATGCATTTTACACAGTACAATGCAGCTCCAACTTCAATAAACCCTGGATATGCCGGAGCTACTGGCCAGGCAAGAGCTGTGTCTTTATATAGAGCACAATGGGCAAGTTTACCACAAGCATATACTGGATTTCATTTTGCATACGATCGTCCTACATTTAATCACGATGGCGGTCTTGGTATTCTAATTAGCCATGAGGAGGCAGGAGCTGGTGCTCTGCGCACTTCTCGTGTTGCCTTTCAATACGCATATGAATTCAAACTTGGACCTAGAACATTTATTCGACCAGCTCTTCAAGCTGGATTAGTAAGTCGAGCAGTAAATCTCGATGGACTGACCTTTATGGACCAACTGCTTCGTAATGACGCAGCAACAACCCTAGAGCAAGGATTAGGAACTGGAAAACAATTTATGGATGTCGGTTCAGGAGTTCTAATTGTTAGTCATAAGTCATGGCTTGGATTTTCTGCAGACCACCTTAATACTCCTAATCATAGTATTAGCCACGACTATGCAGAAAAATTAAAGGTGAAATTTTCAGTTCATGGTGGTGGGCGAATTGGTCTTGGTCGAGGCCCCAAGACCCGAAATATTAAGGATATTGTCTTTGCCTTCAATTACACAAATCAAGGGTTGTTCGATCAACTAGATTTAGGCACATACTACGATTTGAATTTTATGACTCTTGGCGTTTGGTATAGAGGTATTCCAATATTACAACAAGCTGCAGATGAATCAATAGATATCGATGCTGTTAGCTTCGTATTTGGATTCGGAAATAAATTGTGGAGGATGGGGTATAGCTATGACCTTACTTTGAGCAAACTTGGAATTGCAACATCTGGGGGCTCACATGAGATTTCTTTAAAATATCAGTGGGATGTGAGTAAAAAAGAAGGCCCTCCTGCTTACCATCCTTGCGTAGATTACTAGGGCAAGCTCAGTCCTATTTGGTTTACTTCCGTCTCAAGCTTTACACCAAATTTATTTTCTACACTGTCCATAATATCTATAGCTAGTTGCCAAATCTCAATCCCGCTGGCCCCACCCCTATTTACAAGTACTAATGCTTGCTTATCATGTACACCATGAGAGCCTCTATCATGCCCTTTCCAACCTGCTTGATCAATAAGCCATCCAGCAGCTAATTTCACTCTACCATCCATTTGAGGATAGTTTGGGATACCAGGATAACTAAGTTTTAATTCCGAAAAGATTCGATTATCAATAACGGGATTCTTAAAAAATGAACCCGCATTTCCAAGTACATCAGGATTTGGCAGTTTGGAATTTCGGATTTTCACTACTGCATCTGCCACGTCTCGATGAGTCCTTGTGTCTTGAGATATTCCCGAAAGTTCCGACTCCAAAGCGCCATAACTAGTGTTTAACTCAGATTGTCTATCGAGATTAAAAGCGACTCTAACAATAACCCATTTATCCTTTTCATCTCCCTTGAACACAGATTCTCTATATCCAAATTGGCAATCCTCTAAATGAAACCTGACGAGTTTACCACTTTCAATATTTATTGCTTCGAGCCATGAAAAAACATCCTTTATCTCAACTCCATACGCCCCTATATTCTGCATAGGACTTGCTCCAACACAACCCGGAATAAGTGCTAAATTTTCTAGCCCTCCCCAACCATTTTTAATCGTATGCATAACTAAGTTATGCCACACTTCTCCTGCTTCAACGACAACTTCCAATCTCCTCCCGTCATCGGCCCTAACCTCGATTCCTGTATTTACAATTTTTATTACTAGCCCTTCGAAATCTCTATGGAATAGCATATTACTTCCCCCTCCTAAAATTAAAATGCTTAGTCCTGCTTTTCTGCCAAATGATAGCGCATCACGAACCTCATCATCATCTCTCACCTCAATATACCGACTTGCAATCGCCGGAATGTGGAAGGTGAGTTCATGGGTTATATCAACATCCGTTTTAACTTTCAATCAGTTGTGCTTTAGTTGATATAAATCTAGTAATGTGTTCATTATTCTAACAATATGGTTTGCTAAAACTACAATACAAATGATAAAAACTTTACATTAGCAGAGTGACTTTAGAAACAGGAAATAATGAAATTCGCAAACGTGCTATGCGTTTAATGGAACAACGCGAATGGCAAGCGGCACTTAAAGATTGGAATGTTTGGATTTCATCGACTGAAAGGGTGAATCTAGACGCAAACGCTTTCCACGATAGAGCCATCTGTAAATTTCATACAGGCGATAAAAATTCAGCCATTGATGATCTAAATGAAGCAGTAATTTTACAGCCTGACTATAGCTATAGATTTGCTTCTCGAGGATGGATGAAACAAGCCGCTGGCAATACAGACGGAGCTATCGAAGACTACAAACATGCTATTCAATTAGACCCTGATGATGCGATCGCGCATAACAACCTTGGTCTTCTAGAGGAGGCAAAAGGTTATAAATCCCAAGCCGAAGAAAGGTTTAAAGTTGCTGACGAGTTACAGGAAATGCTTGATCATACAGAGGTAATAACTGAAGAAGATGTTAAAGATGAGACCATGATCGAAGAAGAAATCGAAAAAGAGGTCATTCTAGAAAAACACGTTAAAGACGATGAAGCCCACAAGACAATTTGGGGAGAAGTTAAATCCGTGTTTACAGACACTGAATCTCGAGGGCTTTGGTGGAAATTCATCCGTAATGGTTTTACCTTGAAGGATTGAATTGGACCTTCTTATCGTGAATAAAACACATACCCCAACTCTGAGCTCCCCAACGTTTTTAGAAGACGTTGCAAAAATCGTTTGTCAAAATAGGAATCCTGAGAAATGTGCTGTCGTCTTACCGAGTTTCAGGGCGGTAAATGCTTTTAAAAGAGCTTTTGCCAAAGTCGTAGGAAAACCAAGTCGCATGCCGAAAATCATGACTCTAGGTGCATTTATGGAGGGGAGTGAAGATTTTTATTTAGCTGAAAATCTAGAAGTACTAGCAAGATTATATGCCGTCCAAATAAATTTACCCGAAGGTCGAGACGGATTTACATCGTTTTTAAACTGGGCTCCAGTGGCATTAGCAGACTTCCACGCCATTGACCATCATCTGAAAGATGCTTTAGCTGTGTTTAAAAATCTAAGAGATATAAAAGAAATTGAGGAATGGAGTTTTGCTATAGACAAGGAGCTCACAGAGGACCAAATCATTTTTATGAAACAGTGGGACCGTTTACCCAACTTATATATTCAATTACATGAGGTTCTTTCAAAAGACGGACTTATTACAAAGGCCAAACTAAGCCGTAAAGTAGCTGAGGAAGGGAAGACAAATATCTATGAGATGGTGTACGCTGCGGGGTTAGCTGCTATGACAGGAAGCGAGCTATTATATATGAAGAAATGGAACGCAGCTGGAAAACTGAACTACTTGCCTGATGCAGATAGTTTTTATGTGGATGATGAACAAATTGAGGCTGGGTACTTCATCCGTGATATTATTCGTGACGGCAAAATTTCTAACAATTTTATAAAGACGAGATTATGCTCTACACCACCTCAAATAAAAATCATTGAGTGTAGTAGTATTATGAGCTCCTGTCAATACGCAAGACAAATTGTCTTTGGACTTACCGAAGAAGAGAAGGGTAAAACAGTTATAGTTTTACCTGATGCCTCTACCCTTCCTATGTTGTTACAAGCCCTACCATATTGCAAAGAAGGGTATAATGTAACAATGGGGTTAAGTTTTAGGGAGACTCCTGTCCACCCCTTCTTAAATCTTATAAATCGCATGACAACGCGTAAAGGGACCACGTGGCGTTATGAAGAATTAATGGCGCTTTCGAGTCAACAGGTTGCAAATGATTACAGAAAAGACGCTGCACATTCACTACATCTACTAGCGGAGAGACATGCTGTTTGGGTTAGTGACGAGTTACTAAAAGAAGTGTCTAATGGTCCTTTTTATTCCTTTGTAACTAGCCTATCATCTTTGAAAACCAATGAGGCTGACAAATACATTGAAGAACTTGGGACTTGGGCTGAGAAAATTGGAACAAAATTAGAGGATGATAAAAATCCTTGGGTAAAGGCTGGATGGAATTGCGTAAGACGTGTAGTAAGCGTCATGGGGAGATTACAGTCTAGGCATAATCCTTGCCAAACGTCGGAGGATGTTAGGATGCTTATGCAGAAATTACTCGGCATTGAGAAAGTAATTCTACTGGGAGAGCCTGCAAAAGGATTGCAGATAATGGGGCTCACAGAAACTCGTGCATTAGATTACGATAGAGTAATCGTTCTTGATTGCAATGAGGGGTCTCTTCCTAGACACGAAATTATTGATAGTTATATACCGGGGGATCTTCAAAATAATATCGGTTTTCCCGGTAGACATGAACGTGAGGCATCATATGCATATAGCTTGTATCGACTTTTAAATAGATCGACTGAAATACATCTACTTCATAGAACTGGGGGTAAAGATGGTGTAGAGCCAAGCCGATACATCCTTCAATTAAAAAATCATTTCGATCCTGAATCCTTCACCTTTAATATGCCACTCCCTGGCGAGAGGCCTGAAATTCCAGAGCTCGAGTTAAATGATCTTATGAAGAAACGCTTTAGTCATTGGATGGGAGAAGGAATGTCTCCGTCTGCAATAAATAAGATGCTCGCCTGCGAACGAAATTTCACATATAGATATTTACTAAAGTTGTCGGAACCAACCGATTTAGAGGAGAGTATTAAAAGTAATACTCTTGGATCTATAGTACATAAAGTCTTTGAAGACGGTTTGGAAGACGCACTAAATACCACTCTACAAGAACACCATCTAAAAGATATTCTCTCAAAAGTTGACGAACTTCTGTCTGATGCAATCACCCAAGAATATAAATATGGACCGTCAGATAGAGGAGAAAATTTCTTACTAATTCGCTCAGCTAGATCTACTATTAAAAAAATTCTTAAGCGTGAACTTTTCGAGTTAAATAATGAAGATAGCCATATCACCATAACGGGACTCGAAGAGAAAATAGATGCCACGTACACCTTAAAAGATGGTACCAAAGTTAAATTCTACGGCAAGGCTGACAGAGTTGAAATGGTCAATGGAATTACCCGGGTGGTCGATTATAAGACTGGAAAAGCAACACAATCAGAGCTGAATCTAAGCGATACAAAAAAAGTAGATTGGGATGGTGTTGAGGGGAAATTGAATAGAGGGAAATCAAGTAAAGCTCTCCAACTTCTGGTATACTGTGCTATGCTATTAAAAAGAGATCAAACTGGGGATGTCGTAAATGCAGCAATCCGCTCAGGAAGAAATGCTCATTCTGGGTTGCTTACTTTGACAATCAATAAAAATTCAAACATTACGAAAGATGATGTTGATAGATTCTTAGATTGGATTGGATTGCGGCTAGCTTCGTTTGGTGAAGAGGGAAAGAAAATTTCTCATAATGAGGATTCTCATTTCTGTGAGTACTGTGTGGTATTAGATCCTCCCGTAATTTCGTATTAGATTGAGCAAGTCGAAAAAAAATAAAAAAGTTCTAATAATTACTTATTACTGGCCCCCATCAGGTGGAGCTGGAGTACAACGATGGTTGAAATTCTCCAAATATTTAGTCGAATTCGGGTGGGATCCTGTGATTTATACTCCTGAAAATCCTGATGTACCAGTAGTAGATCAAAGTCTACTTGACGAGATCCCTTCAGATGTAACAATATTAAAACTTCCGATTTTCGAACCTTCTAGGGCAATCTCCATTTTTGGAGGTAATAACTCAACAGGACGGACAGGGGCTGAGAGCAAAAGTGGGGGGAAGAAATCAATAATAAACGAATTAACAAGATGGGTTAGGGGAAATATTTTTATCCCTGATGCTCGAGCAATGTGGATAAAAC
>Ga0206683_10002498_pt1 | contig 12365 bp, 11 predicted proteins | sample M280m12015metaG_FD_155483 | JGI IMG/M metagenome (GOLD analysis project Ga0206683, IMG submission 155483) | Ammonia-oxidizing marine archaeal communities from Monterey Bay, California, United States - M2 80m 12015 | ecosystem: Environmental > Aquatic > Marine > Intertidal zone | place: USA...
ACATAAGGTCAAAATCCATTTCCCAAAATCGAATTATAATACTTCCGCCAATAAAACCAATTGCGAGGCCTATTATATCTTTAAGACTCACAGACCTTTCGATAAAGCAAAATACTACTGTAGAAGTCAGTATTGGGTTTAATGTTGTAACCAGAACGCCACCTGCGCCTGCTAGTCCCATATGCGTTGATCTAAAATAAAAGTAATTATAGGAGCAAAGTGAAAACGCATTGATTAGAATAAACTGCAGCCCTTTTTTGTTAAGAATAAATGGTATTTTATATTTTATTAGTATTGGTATAAGAGCTATTGATGCTAAAAAGAATCGTAAAAATAATTTGACGGAAACGTCTCCATACGGACCAAGAATTTTTGCGCTGGTCCATGAATATCCCCATGTGACCATTGCGACAACCATAATAATAGTAAATTTTAATTCTTCTTTTTTCAAGTCTTTTTCCAAATAAATGATCTGACAAGATACTAGGAAAAAATAATATGGTTCTTGTAAAATAGTTCATGATAACTAGTGCACCACGGATAAAATACGGCTGGCTAAGAGCGGTACTCTTTTTTATTTCCTTTTTTATTTTTATCGCAGTTTTTGATCTAATTGGGATAGCAATTGTTTCATCGATAACTGAATATAGTTTTAAAGAATATATTTCGGATACAGACCTTCTTATGGAAAATAAAATGATGCTGATTATGATGGTTTGTCAGCTGTTAGGTACCTTGTTTACGGTATGGCTATTTCAAAAATTTATTAACAGGGAACCATTTACTTCTATTGGACTTGAATTCAGTGGATACAAAGATGATTTCGTTTTTGGTCTCTTGCTTGGTCTTGGGTTAATAGTCATGGGGTTTGGTATTCTTATTATTTCTAAATTTTTATCTATTGCCTCAATACAGTTTTCATTTATTGATCAGTTGTTTTATTTATCTCTTTTTGCTGTTGTATCGCTGAATGAAGAAATTGCTATGAGGGGCTATATATTGCAGAATCTTTCCAGCTCATTTAATAAATATATAGCACTTGTTTTGTCTTCCTTGGTTTTTATGATTATGCATATAGGGAACCCCAATATGAGCGCGGTTCCACTTTTTAACCTTTTTCTTGCTGGTTTATTTTTAGGTGTTTACTGCATTCATAGAAAAAATTTATGGTTTCCGATTGGTGCTCATTTTACCTGGAATTATTTTCAAGGACCGGTACTGGGTTTTGAGGTAAGTGGTAACGATGTTGATAGTATATTCATTCAAAGTCTTGATGGGAGCGAACTAATTACAGGAGGTGAATTTGGTTTTGAGGGGTCAATTATTCTTACTACTCTCATGATTATTGGTATTATTTATTTAGACAGAAGATTTAGTTCTGTCTAGGTAGGTAAATTTTGATATGATTGAAACACTTAGCAGCACATTTTTAAATAACTTTGTTCTTATTTTTGTTGCGATTGATCCTTTTGCGCTCATTCCAATTTTTGCTGGCATTACACATGGATTACAAAAAAAAGAAATAAAAAGTATTTATCTCAGGGCCACATTTATATCTTTTTTGATTTTATTATTTTTCTCTTTAATTGGAGAATCTTTACTTGATCTAATGGGCGTCAATATCAATTCATTTAAAATAATTGGAGGGTTGTTTTTGATTGTGGTAGCCTTTGAAATGGTTTTTGAGAAAAGAGATGAAAGACGACAAAATTTAGCAGACACGGCAAAGGATGATATATCTGTTATCTCCTTAGCAACTTTCCCACTAGCGATACCTCTTATTGCAGGACCTGGGGCGATTACCATTACGATGCTTATTTCTGAAAAATCTGGACCAAATATAATTGATCAGATTATAAATTTTATTCCTATAACTTTCGCAATTATTTTAGCAGGAATATCAATGTGGTTATCATCAAAGTTAGTAGAAAAATTAAGCATGTCTCTTCTAAGTGTAGTCCAAAGGGTATTTGGATTATTACTTGGTGCGCTTGCGATTGAATATGTTATCTCTGGTATAAAAAATACATTTGGTATAGGATGATGCGTTTTATTTTAATCACATTATTTTTATTCGAATTTTCAATTGCCCAGATAAATTGGTCAAACGTTTATGGTGACACACATATGGATGAAGGATGGTTTATAAGTAAGACAGATGATGGTGGATATATTTTGAGCGGAATGGAGTTTTATACTGCGGTAATAAAAAAGATTGATTCATCGGGAAATTTAATCTGGAGTAAAACATATGATAACCCTACCGAGACCGATGGTTATCCAGGAGATGATGTTATCAAAAGTGTACGCCAGACATCTGATGGTGGATATATAGCAACTGGTTATTTCGAGAATGAAAATAGTTGGAGTAGAGTCTCTTGGATATTTAAGACAGATGAACTAGGAGATATTGTGTGGTCACAAACCTATAAGAAGAATAATGCAACGGATACCTGGGCAGAGGATGTCATAGAAACTGACGATGGTGGTTTTATATTAACAGGAAACCAAAAAAATGATGGCAACAAGGCGCACGCAATGCTTAGAAAGTATAGCACTGATGGTGAAGTAGTGTGGCACAAAACCTATACCCGTTCAGCCTATAATGAGGGTCTATCTCTAATAGAAACAATCGACAACAGCATCGTGTTTGTTGGTTTTTCTGGGACCTCCCATGGTGATTATAAACATTTTATTGTAAAAACAGATAGTGAGGGTAATAGTTTATTCAAAAAGAGATTTGGGACCAACACACAGCAGTCACTTAATTCTGTGGTAGAGGCACCAGATGGTGGCTATGTCGCGACCGGTTATTGTAATAACTACAATGATTTTTATATCGTAAAATTTGATACAGAAGGCACAATGCTCTGGGAACACTGTGTTCCTGCCAATGCAGATGATTTTTATGGTTGGGACCATGGAAATCATATTATTAATGCTCAATCAGGAGGATACTATGTTGTTGGAACTAGTGATACGCATCCTCAGTCTAATGGTGGAAGTGATATCTATCTATTAAAGATAGATGAAGACGGCGACACACTGTGGACAGATTTTATTGGTGGAATAGCGGATGATGAAGGTCAAGCGCTTGTAGAGAACGAAGATGGAAATCTAATAATAGTAGGAACCACTTGGTCATATACAACCTATCCAGATAATAATTACGACTCGGGGGTTTATGTTTTTAGTTATACACCAGACCAAAGTCTCAGCACAGATAAGCCTAAACTTATTCCATCAAATTTCTATCTTGGGAGCGCCTATCCAAATCCGTTTAACCCGCAAACTAAAATAAAATACAGCGTCCCTAGGGAATCTAGAGTGGATCTATACATTCATGATATTAGTGGAAAGAGAATTAAAACTTTATTTATCGGTCAACGATCTAGTGGATCTCACATTGTCAGCTGGGATGGAAAAAATAATGTGGGCAAACCGGTAAGTGCCGGACTATATTTTTATACTCTTGATACCCCTTCAAATAGACAAACAAAAAAATTAATGCTTATTAAATAGAGCTTATTTATCAATCATGTTACAGGAAATAAAAATATTATGAGTCCAAAGAGTATTATATTATTGTTTACACTTTTATTTTTTTATAGTTGTCAAAAAGATACCGAGTCTGATCCTGAGCCTGAGGACTGTGCTGGTATTGCAGGTGGCCATAATGTATGCGGCTGTACAGACAGCACCGCATTCAATTATAATAGCAGTGCCACATATGATGATGGTAGCTGCCAGACCTATATTAGCAATGGTCATTTTTTTCTGAGTTTTAATGGTGTAAACAGTTATGTGGATCTTGGGGATATGCTATCTGTAGGGTCGTATACAAAAACTGCATGGGTAAAAAGAGAGGCCGGCGAAAATCATAACAATATTATCTCTGGTGACGAGGGGCATGCATTGTGGGCACCATCTAATTTTGATTATAAGTTGTCTTCAGGGCATGTTCCCTATAATTCTGTTCAAGATACTGACCCTCTGGAGGTTGGAGTTTGGTATTTTATCTCTGTTACCTATGATCTTGCATCAGGAACCATGGTATTATACAAGGATGGAATTCAAGTGGATGAAACCACAGGCGTTAGCGCTCCTGGTGAGAGTGCAAAAACTTATATTGGAAGATTTGGAAATGGATCATATTGGTCGGGTTCTATCGATGAGGCAGGTATATGGGACAGAGCATTGAGCTCTACGGAGATAGAGCAACTGTATAATATTGGTAATGGTATTATAGCAAGAAAATCGGATATAGAAGATGAAGATCTATATTCAGAGGCAAAAGGATATTGGAAAATGAATGAAGGAGCCGGGGAAGTGCTTTCTGATGCTAGCGGTCATGGGAATACTGGATCTGTCAATGGCGCAAACTGGGACACCTGTGATGATTGTGGTTGTACCGATTCCGATGCGTGTAACTATAATGAATCTGCTACTATTGATAATGAATCATGTGTCTATATCCAGCAATCCTGTGAAACTTGCGAGGATGGCATAATACTATCTAATGATTTTGATGGAGATAGTATATGTAATGCAGATGATAATGATGATGATAATGATGGTGTTGCAGATGTGGATGATTCTGACCCATTGGATAATACTATCTGCTCAGATAATGACCAAGACGGGTGTGATGATTGTTCATCCGGAACCTATGATCTGTCTAATGATGGAGCTGACGATGACGGTGATGGTATCTGTAACTCATATATAATTGCAGGGCGGAAAGTGTATATTGCCGGAGCATCCTATGACTCTGAAGGTAATTACACAGCCTGTTATTGGGTCGATGGAGTCAGGGTTGAGCTACCTGGTGGTGCGTGGGCGACTGATATTGTTGTAGAAAATGGTACGGTATATGTATCAGGGATTAGTGATGGTTTTGATGCTTGTTACTGGATCGATCAAGACAGGTATGATCTCCCAGGAGATGGAGGAGAAGGCGAAGCCATTGCTGTGCATGGTGGCGATGTTTATGTGGCTGGTTGGTATGATGATGGATCTTGCTACTGGAAAAATGGAGTGAAAATTAATCTTACGACTAATGCAGAATCGCAGGCATTTGCTGTTGGACTACGTACCAATGGCGATTTATTTGTTGGCGGTTATTACATGAATAATCATCATTATTATATTCCCTGTTATTGGAAAAATGGAAACAATAGAAACAACCTTTCAATTCCCAGCGGTGGAGATGGCGAAGTGAATGATGTTGCAATTATGGATGGCAATACGAGATACTACGCTGGTTACACGATGAAACCGGATAATTTTGCCGGGTATGTTCCAAAAGCATGTCACTGGCGTAATGCTGGTAACAGGACCGATCTGCCACTTGGCGGTTCGAGCATGGATATTTATGGAGCAACTGGAACGGGTATTTGTATTGATGGTGAAGATATTTATGTCGCTGGCTATACAGACTGGTATGAATTTACAGGACAAGAAGAGACAACAGGTGGATCTTTCCCTCAGTATTGGAAGAATAGTACTATACATGATCTTGAGGGAGGCCCCATAACTAATTTTGGAACAGGAGCTGCTTATGATATTAAAATTGCGGATGGTAATATCGTAGCGGTTGGTATAGCTACTCGAGATACTAGCTACTATAATAGCCCTGAAAGTGCATGTTATTGGCTAAACGGAGAACTACATTATCTAGTAAATCAGTATGATGTTCCTGATGGTATTGATGAGTGGATGAACAGCGATGCCAAGGGAGTTTTTATTGAATAAATTTGTTTAAAGATTATTTTTGGAGATTATTAAATGTCAAATTACAGAAAATTAAAAAATGGTGAAAAAGCTGATGAGCTAAATTCTTCTATTCAGCTAATTATAAAAACGAAATGTCCAACAAAGTGGATTATTGAGGACCTAGAGACTGGTCAACGATATCGTGCCAATGGAACTTCGGAGATTGGTTCCATGTTTGACCTGATTGATTATTGATTCTAGATAGATAAGATATTGTTGTATAAGCTGGTTTTATTTAATTATTTACTAATTGTATATATCATATTCACCAACCTGATTATTGGCTCTGAAAATGAAGGAGGATCTTATTTTGATTGTCCATGTCCACACATTATTGCCCACCAAGGTTCTTCTCTAGATCTTCCTCCAAATACTCTTGAGGCTTTCCAGCTAGCTCTAGATCAAGGTGCAGACATAATTGAGCTGGATATTTGGAGATCTAAAGATGGAACCTGGGTTGTTATCCATGATAGAAATTTGTCAAGAATAACTGGGGTCAATAAGGATATCACAAAATTAACGTTTGAGGAAATACAATTGTTAGACGCTGGATATAATTTTTCCGATTCAAGCGGAAATTATTTATATCGAAATAAGGGCTACAAAATTCCATCGCTAGAGCAAGTATTCAAACAGTTTAATAATGAAAAAATAAATATTGAGATAAAAACAGTAAGTAAACTTGGTCTATCAGACTTAGTGCAAACGATCAAAAAATATCAGATGGAAAAAAAGGTTCTTGTTGTATCATTTTCCTATAATGTAATAAAAAAATTCAGAAAGATCTCAAATAATCAAATTGCTACGGCAGCATCAAAGAGTGATATAATGCGAATGATATACTTTGGGAAACTCCCATGGTATAAGATTCGCTTTGATGCTTTTCAGATGCCATTTTATTCCAAAAAGGTAGAAAGGTATGGGCTCAAAAATACGGAGTGGATAGGTAAGATGAGGTCGAAGGGAATGGAAGTGCATTATTGGACTGTAGATAATTCTGAAGATATAAAAAAAGCGTTCTCCATTGGTGCTGGCGGAGTAATTACCAATAAACCAAAGATTGCATATGACCTTCTGGTTCAAATGGGAAAACGTTAGTAACGTATAATAAATAATTATGAGCGAAAATAATTTAGCTAATCCTTGGGACTCTTTTACATTCCCACGTACCGGTCATGTTGTAAGGAATCGAGCCGTGCTTGCTGCGATGACAAATAAACAAAGCCATGAAGATGGATCAATTTCTGATCAAGAAATCAGGTGGCTTAATCGTAGAGCAAAAGGAGAGTTTGGTATCGTAACTACTGCAGCTGCTAATGTTTCAGAAGATGGCCAAGGCTGGGAAGGGGAGATCGGATTATATCACGATAGGCAAATAGAAAACCTTCGTAAGCTTGTTAACTCAGTCCATGATAATGGAGGTCTTTTATTTGGTCAATTATTTCACGGTGGTATGAGGGCGCCAGAGTCATTGACAGGTAATATCCCAATATCTGCTAGTAAGATAGCCTGTGAAGATTCATCAAGTGGGTTCACCCGTTCTGCCTCTTTGGATGATATAAATAGGATAATTGAAGATTTTACACTTGCTGCAGAAAGATGTGTAAAATCTGGTATTGATGGAGTTGAACTTCATGGTGCGCATGGGTACTTAATCACCCAGTTTTTAGGAAATAAAACAAACACTCGTAAGGATGAGTGGGGAGGCGATATAATCGGTCGGTCTAAATTTTTAATTGAGATCTATCGTTCAATAAAAAAATCTGTCCCAGAGTCTTTTATCATTGGTGTAAGGATATCCCCTGAGATTAATGAGATAGGAATAACCTTAGATGATAGTATTAAGCTAGCCAAAATATTAAGAGATGAGCGCATTGATTTTTTGCATCTATCCTGCTGGGATATTTACAAAACATCAAAACAGTACCCCAAAGATCCAAAGACATTAACCGAGTGGTTTACAAAAAACATTACGGATCTACCAACGGTAATAAGTTCTGGAAAAATTTGGTCTTCCAAGGATGCCCAAAATGTGTTTAAACAGGGAGCGGATTTTGCAGGCGTAGCAAGAGTCGGGATCCCATATCCTGATTGGCCAAAAAATCTTCGAAATTCAGGTTATAGCCCACTACCTGGACCTTTTACGGTAAAGCAATTAAAGGAAGCCGACCTTGGTGATGTCTTCGTTGATTATATGCGTAATTGGAAAGGGTTTGTTGAAGATGGTAGATAAGCCCTTATTTAATCCTTATGCTTCTGCGCTAGACGGATTGCAATTAGATGATCCTGTTTCTGCTTTTTTTGCATTTTGTCGAGAACGTGAAAATATTAGGCTGGCTAGAGATAGTGGCAGGCCAGCTCCTTGGTCAGATGATCCTATTTTCCAGCGAGGAAGGTTTTTAAATGTGTTCAGGGAAGATGACCGAGGCAGCAAAGCAATAATTCGATTTGCAGATGGATTAGATAAGGATTTACCATTATTAGTTCAATCTCTTTTTTTCGCTCGCTGGTGTAATAGCCAAGAAACATTAGACAAGTTTTCTTCTGATATACTATCTGATCCGGATACTCTAAAAAACAAACTAAAAAATATAGACCCATGGTGCAATCATACTGCTTATCCGGTCGAGCCAGTTTATTGGAAGGGGAAAAAATATGAAAGACTTGATGCTGCAACAACATTATTTGAACATATTAAAATACCACTCAGTGAGATTATTCTAAGGGAAAATGGAGATGTAGTTAGAGCGACAAATGCTGTGAATGATCGATTTAGAATGAAAAATGATTTTCCTATTTTTATGTCCATCATTGATATAGCATGGTTTCGTCCTGATGTGATTGATCCGGCTAGTCATGTACCTACGGGTATTGGAGCAGTAGCATATCTTGATCGGCTTCAAGATTATTTTGGGCTAGAAAATCATCAAGAAACCTGCGCCAGAATGATAAAATTACAGAAAAAATATTGGCCGGAAGCAAAGCGAGATTTTCAACCGATAGATATTGAGTATCTATCCTGTGAATGCAGAAAATATTATAGCTATGTTAATGGCACAAAATTATTTGAAGGAAAAAATATTTTTACCCCTATATAATTACTAACCTATCTATTTTTATTTCTCTAACTCTTTCTTTATTTTTGCTGAAGATTTGACTTGTAGTATTTATTAATTTTACTTTTTAATAGGATTTTAATTAGACTAGAAAAATGAAACTAACTGATCAGCCTATTTTTATTGTTGGTTGCGAACGCTCTGGTACAACTATGCTAAGGCTTATGCTTAATGAGCATTCAAATATTGCGCTGCCACCCCAAACAAAATTTTCACGAAAGTTATACAAGCGAAGATTATTGTTTGGAGACTTAGGTAAAGCAAAAAACAGAGATAAAATTATTCAATGGATGATGCAAAAGAAAACTAATACCAAGCTGATTGATCTTAAGCTTGATTTTAAAATTTTAGAAGAGATTTGGAGGAAATGTAGAACACTTGGTGAGATAACTGGGACAGTGTTTCATCAATATTCTGTGGTACGTAATAAACCTAGATGGGGCGATAAACGACCGTACTATATAAGGTATATCCCTCAACTTATTAAGTTATATCCCGATGCCAGAATTATTCACATCATTCGTGATGGCCGTGATTGTGTAGCCTCTTTAAAAAAAATGCCATGGTGGAGAAAAAACGTAATGTATTCCATGCTCAATTGGAGATACTCTATTCGTATGGGCTCTATAGCGGCTAAAGTTTATAAAAATCAGTTTATTGAGGTTCGTTATGAGAATATTATCAGGCAACCAGAAAATGAATTAAGGAAAATATGTAATTTTTTGAATGAACCATTTGAACCAGAGATGATCACTTTTCATTTAAGCGCAGAGAAAAATATCCCTGAGTATAAAAAAGAATGGCACTACAAAACATATAAGCCTCTGTCAGAAGAATTTATCGGGAAAGGCAAGGAACAGTTATCAGAGAATGAACTTAAGACATTGGAATGGTCTGCAGGAAGAGAGCTCAGTCTTTGGAATTATTCTGTAGATAAAACCCATACCACTCCATCAGTAAAATATTTTAAAGAATGGGTAAAGTTCTATGCTAATGTTTTCGCAGAAAGGGCAATTGACAGATTAATAGATATATTCTATTATCATCCGATAGCATACAAAAAAAATAATTAATTATTTTTTATCAAACAGTTTCTTTGCCTCTTTAAGATCTTCTTCAGTATCAATCTCATACCATACTTGATTTCCAAAGGTGATAGCCTCAATCGGGAAAGAATTATTTTCTATTACTGTAGTAAACGCTTGTTCATAATAAGACTGGTGTGACCCATTTTCGACTAGACGTTTAACACTTGGTTGGATAAAATTTTTGTGGTTTGATTTACTAAAACAGTAAATGTTAACAGTTTTGTAAACTGATTCAGATTTTTCAGGTCGTACTATAGAAGACTTTAGGTACATCATTTTTACGTAATCATTATTATCTTTTGTAATAATCGTACCGTCCATATGCGGTTTTAATGGAGACACTGCTATAGAGTCAGTATGAACCATTTTACTTATTGCTTCATCCGTATATATTAAATCTCCCTCTAATAAAATATAATCAGAGTCAATAAAAGGAAATGCAAGATAGAAGGAAACCAGATTGTTGGTTATCTCCCAGTCTGCGTTAGACACATAACATATTTCCATTCCATTAAACGATGATCTATACTCTTTTTTAATTACATCAGATTTATAGCCTACAACCAGAATCACTTTTTTAACACCTAGAGCGGATATCTGAATTAATGATCGGGTAAGCAGAGGCTCTTTATTGATAGATATAAGACACTTGGGTGTCTCTTCTGTCATATTACCAAGGCGTGACCCTCTGCCAGCGACAAGATAGACTGCTAAAGGGGGTATACTCATTTAAGAATATCCTTGTCTAATGATTTTAAATAAAAGTAGCGGCTTTTAATTCTATTGAAAACTCTGATAAATAATGCAATAAACAATAACCAGATAATAAACTCTGATATTTCTAAAATCAGTCCCAAGCCTATCCAGAAATAAAAGTCTGCCTGGTGTATTGAAAACAATTTCTTTTGTCCTATAAGTATATATTTCCATGTTGGAATGTGATCAATAGGTCTGACATTTGCCCCAGGATTAATTTTATTTGGCTTCCCGATATGCTTTTGTTCTTGATAAGCAGTAGTCCAATAAGCATAACACACCACCAAATAGAAGGCAGCGGTCATAGGACCTAGTAAGAGGTAGTATGGTTCACCACCGTTTTGATAGGTAAACCAAGAAAAACCAGACATAACAAATATAAAACCCGTACCATCTAGAATTCGATCAAGGAAACCACCCCTGAGTGTTGTCTGATTTCGATATCGGGCGAGGTTTCCATCCATACTATCGAGTACTTGACCAATCTGCAATAGTAAAGCCGCCACAATAATTAAGGTGCGGTCGCTGTATAACATTAGGCCTGCGGGATATATTTTACATAAAAAAGATAACCAGGTGATGCCAATGGGGGTAACCCACTTTAGGTCTCCTATTACCCCTAAAACGATCCATGAAATAGGATCACCAAATGTTATGGTCCACCAATCATTCGCCTGGCGGTTTTTCATTGCTTGGTATCTATTTTTAAATCCCATTATTTGTTTGTTTAAACTATTGATTTTTCATGAAAATTTTTAACTAAGAATTGCATCCGCTTCTATCTCAACAAGATATTCTGAACCTATTAGTTCAGCTTTTACAAGAGTGTTTGCAGGAAAAATATCTGTAAAACGTTCACCATGAGCACGTGCTACTGCTTCCCAGTCACTAATATTTTTTATGAAAATCCTTGTCCGAATCACGTCCTGAAGTTTTCCTCCTAAAGACTCAATAGCGCCTTCAATCTTATCTATCACAAAATGAGTCTGCGCTATTGGATCATTTCCTCCGATTAGTCGCTCCCCATGAGTGGCAGTGGTTCCAGAGACGGCTATGTAACCATCTTTTTTTATTGCTCTTGAATAGCCTGCTAACTCTTCCCACGCTGTCCCACTGTTTATTCGGGCTCGGTTCTTATTTATCTTAATAGGTTCGTATGGTTTTGACAGAGAATCAATATGATCCGTTAGGTCGCCGGCTGCGGTTAGGATAGGAGCTTTTCTGTATTCATCGCCACAGTCTCCGCTTATAGGCGCTAGTTGTTCTTGGACCTTGTTAATAAGGTTTTTATCATCCGTATCGAGATTGATATCAAATACTTTCATATTTTTATTTATGTGATCTTTTTCTCCTAGTCTAGCTCCAATGATAACGCTGCCTACAAATGGTTTATCGAGAATGTATTTCATGGCAATAGTTGGAATTTGAACATGATACTTTTTTGATATTTTTTGAAGTGTATCTAACAGTTCCTGAAATTTCTCCCAGCCACCTGCAGCGTCTATATACCGTTTATACTTCATTTGTGACCAGGTGGAAAGACTTTTCACAGATGGATCAGCAGCTCCAAGCCATTTTTCCGATAAAAACCCACCTGCGAGAACTCCAAAGGCTAAGAGCTTAATATCAA
>Ga0206683_10002515_pt1 | contig 12330 bp, 13 predicted proteins | sample M280m12015metaG_FD_155483 | JGI IMG/M metagenome (GOLD analysis project Ga0206683, IMG submission 155483) | Ammonia-oxidizing marine archaeal communities from Monterey Bay, California, United States - M2 80m 12015 | ecosystem: Environmental > Aquatic > Marine > Intertidal zone | place: USA...
TAAGCCATTTGAAAGATGTTTATAAAGGCATTATATTCTAATAGCAAAGCTTATGGCTATTGAAATTTAGGTACTATTTTTATATTAAAAAATCTTGCTAAATAATTAATGCTTGTAGCAATTCGTTGTATTTTTTATTTTCACTATTTATAGTTTTCAATTCAACTAAACTATTTTCTACGGAATCATAGTCCAGATTAGGTGTAGTTGTTACGTAGTCTTTGATCGATTTAATCATTGTAAAATCCTTGAATTAATATTATTCAGGCCTCCATCTATACTTATTGTTTGTCTGTCTTTTAAATCCACTTTGCTATCACTTTCTTCAAATTGAAAACATAATTTTTAAAAAAATTATTCTCAAGTTTACAGCCTAAATACACTCCGCCAAAAGAAACGTCAGATATATGCTCCTCTTTACTTAGAGAGCATAATTTGCAATTATTATTAGATTCCATTGTATGCATTTTCCTTTAAGTAATTGTCATGATTTTTAATAAAATTTTCTTTAGCGAATTCCCTTGAACATTGAGCGCATTTATATATTTCGAAATCATCCTGGTCTACTAGGCTTAATAGGTCCCCCTGGCAAGTAGGACACATTTTCACAAGTATTGACATTTTTTGCACCTTTAAAATTGTTTATACATTTATTTTGCTATAAATGACAAAAATATTGGTCATATTAAATAATTTGTCTGATATAATATTCATATATATATAAAGGAATAATATGAATTCAAACTGGTACGTACCTCCAAAAACAGAAATACAGACTGTTGGAAAACAGCTTACTTCTAGTCTGGTAAATGGCCATTACAACCAGGCAAACTTAATTTCAAGAATGTTAATTTCACAACAATGGTCTCCTTCAGTGATATATCTTGATCTTATAAGAAACACATTAAATACTGTTGGCACCCTATGGCATCAGGGTAAGTTGTTAATAACTGAAGAACATAGGGCTACTCAATTTTGCTTATTATTAATGGACAGGGTTAGGAATAATTTTAGGTTACCTGCTCCTAATGGTATGAAAATTTCTATGGCTACAATAGAGGACGATACTCATGTTATAGGATTGTATATGACAGCAGATTTTTTTAGATGGGACGGGTGGAATGTTGAGCTACTTGGCACATCCATACCAAACAATGACTTGGTTAAATATATAGACAATTCTGTTCCTAATTTTGTTTTGCTTTCATCAACATTTCCAAAGAGCAACAATAAACTTGAAGAGGCTATTGAGTCAATAAAAAACTTGAATAAAAACATAAAAATTATAATCGGAGGTCCAACCGCGGCTTTAATTAAAGATTCAAATGACCTAATTGATGGATTTGCAGAGGATCCATTGCAAGCTACATATGTTGCCAAAAATTTATCAGAATCAAACCCTTCGCTAATACCGTTAGAGTCCGTCCTTATGTCACTTGGAGATAAAATACACTCAACGCGAAAAAATAGAAATTTAAGCCAAAATGAACTTTCTAAAAAATCTGGATTAGCCAGAACGTTTATAAGTGCAGTAGAACAAGGCAAGCAAAATGTATCATTGGGCTCCCTAAAGTCTATATCCGACTCACTTGGAGTGCCGATGACAACATTGTTAGAAAGTTAATACGAAAGTCGTAACTACATAGTTTTATATTTATAAAATTATTATAATGCACGAAATTCGAAGCATAAATAAGTTTGTTATGTTTAGAGCAAACACGATATATATGGTAAAACTTACATAAATTACTGATTTCGTAACAATTATTTAACATTTTCTTATATGCATTTATGAAAATCAGATTTAGCATTTAATTATAAAGACATAAGAAAGGCATAAATTGTTCTCATTAATTGCTAAAACTAGTAAAAATTTTTTTGATTCAGTAAGTTTTAAAGAAGAGGTTCAACACAGAATCTTAGCAGAAAATTTTCAAAATGAAAATCTTGGTAAAGATCTATCAGTAAAACCTGTTGGCAATGTATCAATTATGTAGAAGGTAAGATGATAATAGGGGTTCCAAAAGAAGTTAAAAAAAATGAGTACAGAGTTGGCTTAACTCCAAAATCTGTTTCTAAACTAACTTCATATAATAATACTGTCTTTGTTGAAAAAGGTGCAGGATCAAGCATTGGATATGCCGACTTGGATTATCAAAAAAGTGGAGCAACAATACTTGAATCTCCAAAAGAATTATATGGCTCATCTGAACTAATAGTAAAAGTAAAAGAACCTTTACTGAATGAATTTAAATACTTAAGCAAAAACAATATTCTTTTTACATATTTACATTTAGCTGGAAATAAAGAGCAAAGCATTAAATTAACTGAAACTGGCATAACAGGAATCGCTTACGAAACAGTTACATCAGACGAGGGATCTCTTCCTTTGTTATCTCCAATGAGTTCAATAGCAGGGCAACTGAGCATTATTGTTGGTTCATATTTTTTGCTAAAACATAATAAAGGAAAAGGAACACTAATTGGTTCTGTCTCAGATTTAGAACCCAGAATTATAACTGTTATTGGTGCAGGTGTTGCTGGGACTGAGGCAATAAAAAAGGCACTATCAAACAATGCTCATGTAAGAATTATAGAATTATCAAATGAGAAACTAAAAGAACTTGAACTAAAATTTGGTAATGAAAATATTGAATATATAAATTCAAATAAAAATAATATAACTAGTGCAATTATAGAATCAGACATCGTTGTTGGTTCAGTTTATGTGGTTGGTAAAGAGGCACCTAAAGTTGTAATGAAAGATATGATTCTAAATATGAAGCCTGGAAGTGTGGTAGTGGATGTTTCAATTGACCAAGGTGGATGTTTTGAAACTAGCAAAATAACAACTCATGATAACCCAACATTTCTTATCAATGATGTTGTGCATTACTGTGTAGCAAATATGCCTGGCTCTGTCCCACTAACTGCTACCGATGCATTGAATAAAGCAACACTTCCTTACATATTAGAGATTGCAAATAAAGGATTGGATAAATCATTAGAAGAAAATAAACATCTTTTAAATGGCTTAAATATTAAAGATAATAAAATCGTTCATAAGTCTGTATTAGAATCATTTACGAATTAAATTTCTAACTCAAAAAGTAACATCAGGTTTATATTGTATACTCATACCAATGGGTGTTTTTGAAAAATATTTATCAATTTGGGTAGCTCTAAGTATAATTACAGGCACATGCCTTGGTTATGCCTCGCCAGGTTTTTTTGAATTTATTTCCAAATTGGAATATCAAAAAGTAAACCTTCTAATAGCTGTATTTATATGGGTTATGATTTTTCCCATGATGGTAAATATTGATTTTTCTAAAATTGGGGAATTTAAATCTAGACCAAAGGCTCTACTTTTAACTTTAGTTATCAACTGGATAATAAAGCCATTTTCAATGGCTATGCTTGGAATCCTGTTTTTTGAAATGATTTTTGTAGATCTTGTTTCTCCTGAAGATTCTAAGCAATATATTGCAGGAATGATTTTATTGGGAGTTGCTCCTTGTACAGCAATGGTTTTTGTTTGGAGTACTCTTACTAAAGGAGATCCAAATTACACCTTATTACAAGTTTCGCTTAATGACATAATTATGATTTTTGCTTTTGCTCCAATCGCAGCTTTTTATCTTGGAGTTACTTCAATTGAGGTTCCCTGGGACACTTTAATAATTTCAGTTATTTTATATGTAATCGTTCCATTAATATTTGGTTATTTTACAAGAAAAGTTATCTTGCATGAAAATTCAGTAAAACTAAATCTTTTTAATGCAAGGCTTAAACCATTTATCGTACAAGGACTATTACTTACAGTTATTTTGCTTTTTGGTTTTCAAGGAGAAAAAATAATTAACTCTCCCTTACTGATTGTATTGATTGCTATACCTCTTTTGATTCAAACATATGGAATATTTTTTTTAGGATATTTATTTGCTTATATATTAAGATTGCCTCACAAAATTGCTGCCCCTGCGTGCTTAATTGGGACTTCAAATTTCTTTGAATTAGCAGTTGCTGTTGCTATTGGATTGTTTGGAATAAATTCTGGAGCTGCTCTAGCTACTGTAGTTGGAGTTTTAGTTGAAGTGCCTGTTATGTTATCTTTAGTTTATTTTGTAAATAAAACTTCCAATAAATTTCCTACTAATAATTAAATTTTAAACTTTTCTTTTATGTCGTGCCTATAGTACATAATTAAGCTTAAAAAAATTGTTAGTCCAATTAATATTCCTAAAATAATTGGAAAGTTACTTTTTGCCTCTGGAGTATATAATTTGTCGTACCATTCATTTAAATCATTCATGTTAAGCCGCATCACATTTCCAGAAGCATAAGTGTTATTAAAAATTTCTTTATATCCAATTGAAAAAACATATCTTGTTCGTCCTCTAGAAATTACTTTTACAGTTATGTCGGTATTTTGTTCTATATTTTGTCTTTCAGATAAGATTCTAATAAAGTCCATATTGCTATATGGTTCATGAAATGTGGAAGTTTGATTTGGCGTAAATTTTTCATCATTGACAATTAAAATAGGGTACATACTTAAATCATTCAGTTTTTCCGGCTCTTGGTTAGGTATTAATAAACTAAAATCAAATAGCTCTCCTTGATTTAGTGTAAATTTTAGTATCATTTCTTCATCCTTTTTTGAAAATTCTCCATAAAAAGCATGAGATACAGTTGCATCGCTTATTTCTATATAATTTTCTTTATTTTTGTCTTTAATGCCAAACGGTTGATGAGCATGTATGGGATTTTCAAATAAGAATAATACAAAAATTTGGATAAAAACTATAAAAAAAATATTATATTTTTTATTAAAAATAATCATTGATTTATTTAAATCTTCTATAAATTATGTGAAAAATTACACCTGAAAAAAGAAGTATAATTCCTGTGCTGAAAATAGTAATATTTAGACCATATTTATCTGACAAAAAGCCAATAATTAAGTTGCCAATCCAACCAAACCCTATTGTTATAAACCAAGCTGATACAGCAGTGCTTCTAAATTCTGCTGGTATATTCTTTTGAAGATAAATCCATTGAATGGCATCAAAACATGCTGCTGCTGCACCAATTGCCACAATAAAAATAATAACGGAAATTATGTTAGAAGATAATGATACTAATATAATTGAAATCCCAAAAATCATTACTAAGACAGTGGCTAAACTGTGAGCTTTATCTAAGTTTTTCCATTTGAATAAAAATAATATTCCAAGGAATCCTCCAAAAGCCATTGAAGTTTGAAGAATACTAAATATTCCTATTTCTGAATTTAGAATGAATTTGCTAATTGAGGATAAAAGGCTAAAAAATGAAAATCCAAATATTTCAACAACACCAGCAAAAACCAATAAAATTCTAGTATTGAAATTTCCAAAAACTAAAATTAAACCGTCTTTAATATTTTTTATATAACTCCCTTTATTTTTTATTTCTACTAAGTTTGAAGAATTTAATAAAATACTTAATGAACCAATCAATCCAAGGAACCCTGATAATAAAATAGATTGTTCTACACCAATTATTATGGATAATGCTCCTCCCAATAAAGAACCAATTACACCAGTGAACCTCATAATCATTGAGTAAATAAGCATTGATCTAATTTTTTGATTTTCTTTGACAGAATTAATTACGCTTCCTTGAAGAGCAGGCACAAGAAAGGATCTGTTTATTCCACTAATAGCAGATGCTGTGTATGCAAGTATCAAGAAGTTTTTATTTTGAAAAACTAGTAAAGCAAAAAAACATAATACAAAAAATCTAGTTATTCCAACTAAAATTATTATTTTATTTCTTCCAAACTTGTCTGCAGCACCGGCTGTAAAAGGAGAGCATAGACTTTGGACAATTGAAGTGATAGCAAAAGAAATAACTGTGGCTAAAATTGAATTTGTAGTCTTCAAAATTAACCAGCTTATACATAATCTTTCAATCCAATCAGAACAGTTAAAAAAAAAGACACCTGACATAAGGCTTCTGAAATTTTTATTATCCAATAATAAATTTTCTTTTATTTTTGTATTTAGAAAAAACATTTTTACTTTTTGTAATCCTGATAAAAAATGAATAGTAAAGTATATTAATCTTACTTAATACAAAAAAAATAGATACTTAAATTTTGAATCAAAGAATAATAAAAGAATCATTAATTATAGTTGATATAGGGACTTCATCTGTAAAAACTTCCCTTTTTGATTTAAAAGGGAATATTTTACCAGAATTTTCAATATCAATTCCTCATAGAATAATAAGTAAAAATGATGGCACCTCTGAACAAGATCCAGAATTATTGCGTTCAATTGTTGAACAATCAATTAATGATGTCCTTGAAAAATCTGAAGGATATATAGAAAGTATTATTGGCGTTGGTTTTGATTCTATGGCTAGCACTTTAGTAGGTATTAACAAAGAAGGAGATCCTTTGACTCCTATATATACATATGCAGATACTAGATCGAATAATCAAGTTTATAAAATCAAGCAAGATTTTGATGAAAAAATACTACACCAAGAAACAGGAGCAGCTCAACACACTTCTTATATTCCTTCAAAAATAATGTGGATGAAGGAAAATCTTAATAATTTTTATGAGATTGACAAATTTGTTGATTTTTCTACATATATATTTTCAAAATGGTTTGAAAAGAAAAATTTTAAAGCTAGTTATTGCATTTCTTCTTGGAGCGGTCTATTAGATATAAACAAATTAGAATGGCATTCAGATTTACTTAAATATTTAGCTATTTCTGAAGGTAATTTGCCTTTATTGAATCCTTATGACGAATATGAAATAGGTTTAAATAAAAAGTACTTAAATAGATGGAAAAAATTATCTAACACTCCATTTTTTTTATCAGTTGGAGATGGAATGGCAGCAACAATCGGAAGTGGATGTACTAATAAAAAGAAAGTTGCTATTACAGTTGGTAGCACGGGGGCAATAAGAATCTTTTTAGATTCAAAAGTTGATAAAATCCCAAAAGGTTTATGGTGTTATAGATTACAAAGCAACTATACGCTTTTGGGAGGTTCTTTTTCAGAGGGAGGAAATTTAATTAATTGGGCAAACAATAATTTAAGACTTCCAGAAATAGATAAATTAAATAATGAACTATTAAAATTAAAGCCAGGTGAACATGGAATTTCAGTTTTACCTTTTTTATTAGGAGAACGAGCGTTGGGGTGGTCAAATAATTCTAAGGCTACACTTACTGGATTGAAATTTTCTAATACTCCTCTTGAAATATTGCAGTCAATTTTAGAATCTATAAGCTATAGATTTTTTTTGGTTTATCAAATGCTTGAAAATCATATAGATAAAGAATCAGAAATAATAGCTAGCGGAGGAGCGATAAAAAATTTGCCATGGTGGATTCAAACTACATCTGATGTTTTAGGAAAGGAAATAAATATTTCAAAAGACAATCAAGATACAGGAAGAGGAGTAGCAATAATGGCACTAAAGGCTTTGGGGCAAATAAGAAATTTTAATGACATTAGTACTGAAATTGAAGAAAAATATTATCCAAATGAAAAAAATCATAAAATTCACAAGGAATTTATAGGTTCTCATTTAAAGCTTTATGAAAAAATGATGAATAACTAGAATAATTTTTAAACAAATAATAATCCAATGAAAAACTCATATGACATAGTGATTATTGGTGGAGGTATTGTAGGATGCTCTGCAGCATATTATGCCTCTAAGGCAGGACAAAAGGTTCTTCTTATAGAAAAAGATTCAATAGCAAGTCATGCTTCGGGATTTGCATATGGAGGAATAACTCCTCATGTCGGACTTGATGAAGATGATCCATATAATCAAATAAGTAAATATTCTTATGAATTGCACAAAATCTTGGCTGATGAGATTCCGAATATTTCAGGAATAGATTATGGATATAGAACCTATCCAAATTTTGAGCTTTCTTTAAATGAAAAAGATGAAAAAAAATTAAAGTCTATCTATGAAAAAAATTTAGACTCAAAAATTTATGAATGGTGCTCTAAAGAAGATTTGAAATATGCTGATAACAGATTAGGTCCTAGTGTGACATCTGCTCTAGTTACAAAACTATCTAGTGGAGTTGAACCATATAAATTAACTTTTGCATTAGGAGTTGCTGCAGAAAAGAATGGAGTAAAAATATTAAATTCTGAAGTGAAAGATATTAAATTTGAAAATGATGAATCAGTTATAATTTCAACTCTAAATAACAAAGAAATTATTTCAGAAAAAGTTTTAGTTGCTGCAGGGCCTTGGAGTTCAAATTTTTCTAAATGGTTTGGTTTTGAAATTCCTATAAAGCCTTTAAAGGGACAAATATTAAGATTAAAAAGTGATCAAGTTATAGAAAACGGATTTCATTGGGGACCAAATTATGTCACAACTAAACAAGATGGTTTGATTTGGGCAGGAACCACAGAGGAAGATGTAGGGTTTGATGAAAATCCATCCAATTTTGGGCTTACATCTATTATGGAATCATTGATTCAAGTATTCCCTTTTTTGGAAGATTCTGAGTTAGTTCTTCAGACAGCTTGTTTGAGACCATTAGCGGTGGATAAATCCCCTATTCTTACAAAGTCTGAAAGAGGAAATGCTTACTTAGCTTCAGGTACTGGAAGGCAGGGCATATTATTAGGACCAGCAATGGGAAAATTGATTTTAGATACAATGCTTTTTGAAAAAACAGCTATTTCTATAGATCCTTTTTCACATAAAAGGTTTTCTAATATCTAGGCCGTGGCTGTATTAGCCCTGTACGCAGTCCTAAGATCTTGTTCCTCAAACTCTAATGGTTTTTCTCCTAATGCATGTTCGTATAATGCTGCTTTATATATTCCTTCTAAAGTATAAATTATAGAAACTGAAGTAGTTGCACATAATATTCCAACAGCGATTCCAAGGGTTCCATTTATAAGGCCAAAAAACCAACCAATTCCAAAACTTATTAATAACGCAATAACTTGAAAAATCCCAAATCCAAAATTGGCAGCTACTTGATTACCCCAAGTTTGTTTAAATAAACTTGAAGATCTTTTTATAGCTGATAAAGGACTTATATTTTCTGAAACTATTATAGGGATCACAAAAAAAGTCATCATAGCCCAACCTGCTTCTAAAAAGCTAGCGAAGATTTGAGTCATTATTCCTCCAATTCCTCCTCTATTCCTACCATTTGCCTTTATAGCAGCAAAAATCAAGCCCATTATTGTAACAATAATTGACCAGAAGAAAATATGGTGTACATGCTTTAGTGCATGACTTAAACCAGATGATATGTTTGGGTCGCCTCCTCTTAATCTCTCAAGAGCAGCTGAAATTAATGCAGAGTTGAAAAATACAATTATAAAATTGGCACCAAAAATTAAAATTGCAACAGGAAATATTGACATTTCTTCTTCGTTAGCTGCAGATAAGTCAATCGATCCAGTGATATAAATTAGTCCTAGTAAAATAAGAACAAACACAGCAGCCATAATTGGGAATAGTATTAGCTCTCTATCTTTTTTTAATATATTTACACAGGATTTCATTAGTTGAATTGTGTTAGAAATGTTTCCGAAAAAACCACCATTTACCACTTTAGGCTCCTAAACATAATATTTTGTTAATAGTAATTATATTCCTTTTGTTTGATTTTACTCAATAGTAGTCACATGTGATTTATTTAATAAATCCCAATCTATTTCGTATCCTAAACCTGGTTTAGTAGGGGCAGTTACATAACCTTTATCAAATTCTATTTCCTCAATAAGTCCAAATCTATTTTCTCCAGTAGAAGGGAAGAATTCATAAAATTCACAATTAGGAATTGACAAAATAACATGTAAGTTAGCAACATTGTCTATTGAATTTCCTGAACCTGAATGGATTTCACAATTCATATTAAAAGCTTCTGCTAAATGAGCCAGCTTTACTAAGGGAGTAATTCCTCCCATAGCAACTACATCCCCTCGTATAATATCTGTAGCGTTTTGAGTAATCCATTCTGGGACTCCGTAAAATCTTCCAGGTATATATTCAGTTGCTATAACAGGAATATCAAGTTTTTTTGTTAATTTTTTATAGTTATAAATATCCTCTTCGACTAAAGGATCCTCATACCAATAAAAATTAAGTTCTTCAATTGCTCTTCCGACCTTTAATGCATTTTCGTAGTCATATGCCCACATAGAATCAAGCATAAGTTTCATATTATTTCCAACTGAATTTCTTATTTTTTGGCAAATCTCTATATCTTTTTCTGGGATACCATGAGGATGAATTTTATGAGCATTCCAACCTAACTCTTTATACTTAATTGCCTCTTCAACATAATCTTCAACTAGCTCATGAAAAGCAGTACTACTATAAACAGGAATTTTTTCCTTACATGTTCCTAACAGTCTATGTATTGGTTGATTAGCAATTTTTCCATTTATATCCCACAAAGCAATATCAATAGAGGCTATAACATTCAAAGATAACGATCTGTTCATTTTCCATAAATCTTTCCAAATTGAACCTATATCTTGTGGATTTTTACCAATTAAAAAAGGCTTAGCAAAATCTATCAATCCTCTATAATGATGATTTGCACCGAGTCTTGATGAACCTAAAAAAGCATTACCTTTAATTCCTTCATCGGTTTCAATTGTAAGAACACCTAAGGTTACATCTTGCCCAAATACCATTCGATAACTAGTTTTCCATGGCGTTCCATTCCACTCAACCATATCTAGCTTAACATTTTGAATCTTCATAATTTATTCAAGGGTTGCTGTATGTCCTTTTTTCAGTAACTTCCAATCTATTTCAAATCCTAATCCTGGATTTTCAGGAGCAGTTACATATCCATTTTCAAAATCAATATCTTCAACTAATCCGAACATATTTGCTCCAGTACATGGGAAAAATTCAAAGAATTCACAATTAGGAACAGCCATTGTTATATGTAAATTGGCAACATTATTTAAAGAATTCCCTCCATGGTGAATTTCACATTTCATATTAAATGCTTCTGCTAGATTAGCTAATCTAATCATTGGAGTTATTCCTCCTGTGACTGCAACGTCTCCTCTTAGGAAGTCTGTTGCGTATTCCGTTATCCATTCTGCCATTCCATACAATCTTCCTGGAGCATACTCTGTTGACATTATAGGAATATCTAGTTTTTGGTGTAGTTTTTTATAACTATAAATGTCTTCTTCAACTAAAGGATCTTCATACCAATAAAAGTTTAATTCTTCAATTGCTCTTCCTACTCTCATAGCATCTTCATATTGATATGACCACATTGAATCAAGCATAAGTTTCATGTCATTACCTACAGCATCTCTTACTGATTTACAAATTTCGATATCATAAGCAGGGTCTCCATGAGGATGAATTTTATGAGCTGTCCAACCTTTATTTTTGAAAATTAATGCTTCTTCTGCATAATCTTCTTTTGTCTCATGAAATGCTGTACTTGAATAAACAGGAACAGTTTCTTTGCACGTTCCTAAAAGTCTATGTATAGGCTGATTTGCAATCTTTCCATTAATATCCCATAAACAAATGTCTATTGCTCCTATAACGTATGTGGAAACGGATCTGTTCATTTTCCATAAATCCTTCCAAATAGCCCCAATATCTTGTGGGTTTCTACCCATGACTATGGGTTTTATAAACTCAATTAATCCAGGAGCATGATGGTCAGCACCAACTCTAGAGGAGCCTAAAAATGCATTTCCACTGACACCTTCGTCTGTTTCGACTGTAACAACTCCTAGTTGAACAGTATTTCCAAATTGCGTCCAACTATTTGTTTTCCATGGCTCAGTTTTCCAATCGAACAATTCAACTTTAACATTTGTAATCTTCATATTTTCCTGTACTTCATTAGTATATTTTTTGATATCTTATTATAAACGCACTAGTAATTTCTCAGTTCAAAATGGATACTTTTGGACTTTTTTACCTAAATTCAATACATTTAAACTTTATTATTTGAAAAATTTTACTTTTTTTTTAATTCTAGGTGATATAAATTATCAACATGTTAAAGTTATGCATAATAACACTGTTGACGCTGTTGACATTAATTGTTGGATTGAGCTGCTCTTCTTCAAATCAAGTTGATGTCGATAAATTGGTTAGCACAGAGGTTGCTGTAGCTTTAGAGACGGCTATTCCTCAACCAAAACCAACTCCAACACCAATTCCGCCTACAGCGACACCAGCTCCAACACCAATTCCACCTACAGCGACACCAACTCCAGAAGATAAACTAAAACCTAATCTTGGCTCAGAAAAAGTAACTTTTGAAATCTTAG
>Ga0206683_10002516_pt1 | contig 12329 bp, 10 predicted proteins | sample M280m12015metaG_FD_155483 | JGI IMG/M metagenome (GOLD analysis project Ga0206683, IMG submission 155483) | Ammonia-oxidizing marine archaeal communities from Monterey Bay, California, United States - M2 80m 12015 | ecosystem: Environmental > Aquatic > Marine > Intertidal zone | place: USA...
AGCAGCATCCAGGAAAAATATTGCTGAGAACCGGTGAGTGGGAAAGACTGGAAAATATCCGCAAGGTTTTTGAAATACATCCGCAAATTCAAAAAATGTGGAAAAATGGCGCAGCCGAAGTTTCACTGTTTTGGCGGGATTCGGAATTTGCTCTGGACTGCAAAGCACGGCTGGACTGGTTTGATCCTGATTCTGCAATAATTGTTGATCTGAAATTTACTAACAATATTGGCAAAGCCGGTGTACATAAACCAATTCAGGATAATTATGCCGTGCAAGCAAGCTGGTATGTGCGCGCGGTGACTCAACTGACTACAATAGTTCCTGACTTTTTTTTCATCTTTATCGAAAAATATGCTCCACATCTCATCCGTATCTGTTCTGTTTCGGCAGAAGATTTAAAACACGGACAGCAAAAAATTGAGAGCGCGATAAAAAACATGTCAAAAAATATTTCCTGATGAACAATCCTCCACCTCTTGAGTCTGTCTCAGTAATTTTCATACACGAGCAGCAGATTTTTGCAGTTCAGCGTCAGCCGTATCTGCTCGCTTTTCCGGGATACCATGCTTTTCCGGGTGGTAAAATTGATGCGGATGAATCTTCAACTGCATTTGAAACTGAATTTCTCTGTGAGTACAATGCTACGAGTATGCGTGCTTTGCAGCGCGAAATAATGGAAGAATTAGCTTACGATCTTGAGGAAGGTGTTAAAAAAGGAGAGGTGCTGTCTGTCAGTGAACTTGCGGAAGCATTGGCTCCACCCTTTGCACCGGTACGTTTCAGGACATGGTTTTACCGCATTGACTTGAGTAGACGCATCAATTTTAAAGTCGACTCAGGAGAATTCGCTGATAGTTTCTGGAAAACTCCTGATGAGTTGCTTGAAACTTTCAATACCGGAAAAAGTTTGATGGTGCCACCTACACGTTGGGTTTTAGAGGGTTTACAAAAAAATCCTCAAGCAACTGTATTTGGTGATTTGTCACAGAATTTTGCAGAGAATAAAACTGTTCCGTGTCTGGAAATGCTGGAAGGAGTTCCGCAGTATGCAGTCAGATCTGCGACACTTCCACCTGCCAGCAGGACTAATGCTTTTCTGTTGGGAGATGCGGATGCGCCTAAATTACTGGTTGATCCTTCACCAAATTCCGCGGAGGAATATCAACGTTTGCTCAACACAATTGAGGGCAAGAAACTTAACGCGATTTTTCTCACGCATCATCATCCTGATCATCATCAATTTTCGAATCAGCTGGCACGTCAGCTAAAACTACCAATCTTTCTCAGTCAGGACACTCAGCAGCGGTTGACTCTTAAAAACGGTGATGATTATTTTGAGCAGATTGAATTACGTAACATGATTGAAAACGAAGAAGTTACGCGCTGGCACGGTTCTGCAGTAAGAGTTTATGAAATCCCCGGACATGATGCAGGACATCTCGGTTTGGCTCCTGACACGCTGAGCTGGTTCATCGTAGGTGACCTCATTCAGGGCATCGGTACAGTCGTGATCCCTTCACCGGAAGGTGACATGGCAACCTATTTTAAAACACTCGAAAAAGTAATTGCACTCAATCCTGAAGTAATAATTCCCTCACACGGAATTCCAATGCGCACTACTCACCGGTTGATTGAGACACTAAAACATCGTCGCGAACGCGAATCACAAATATTAAAATTATCAAAATCCGGAAAATCCAAACAAGAAATTCTGGAACAACTTTACGAAGGAATTGATCCGCGCCTGCATCTGTTGGCGCTGCAGAATATTGAAGCACATCTGCTCAAGCTGCGTAAAGAAGAACAACTAATAAAATGAAATCACATAAAAAACAAATCCTCCGTTTGTTGGAAAACCACGGAGATTCATTGTCCACTAAACAAATACGCGGTGCACTGGGACTGAATAAAACTGCAACCGCAAAACTGAAGGCAGAATTACTGAAACTGATCAAAGCAGGGAAAATTTCTAAACAGGGTACACGTTATTTTAAAGCTCAAGAAAAACCCAAACACGCAGTTTCAAAAGAAAAAAGAAAAGAAGCTAAAGAAGCAAAAACAGAAAAAAGATCACAAATTAAAAATGAATCGATATGGAAACCGCGTGCTAAAAGGCGGCCAAGGAGCGGTTCCGGAAAAACAGAAAAGGGTTATTTCACCCGTAATCAAAAGGGTTTCGGTTTTGTCGCAATCGGCGGCGGACGTTCGGACGTATTTATCGGCGAGAACGAACAGGGTTACGCGATGGAAGGTGACCTAGTCGAAATTGAAATTTTCCGCAGCCGCGGATTTCGCGGAAAAAGCAAAGGTGAAATTGTCAATGTGCTTGAGCGAGCCTCCAGTGAAATATTGGCACGTTTAAAAAGAACAAAGCGTGAAACCGTAGCCGTGCCTGTGCACCGTAATTCTGGCTTGCCTTTCCTCTGGGTCGCGGAAGAAGATGATCTTCCGGAGCTGGAAACCGGCACGTTAGTGGAAGTTGAATTACTGGAAGAAAACAAGCATGCCAAAAAATCATCTCCTGCACCAAGCGGACGTGTTTTACGGGCACTGGAAAATACCAGCGATCACGAATTGGGTTTTCAACTGATACTCAATGAAAACCTGATCCGTACAGAATATCCACAAGAGGGCCTCGAACATGTGAAAAAGTTTTCACCGCGGGTACGCTTCGACTCTTCTTCGGGTCGCAGGGATTTACGCGATTTGGATTTTGTCACAATTGACGGAAAAACCGCGCGTGACTTTGATGACGCGGTTTGCGTAATTCCAGACAGTGGCAAGTCCGGAGGTTTCCGACTTTTTGTAGCAATTGCAGATGTAGCGCATTACGTACGTCCGGAAGATCCTGTGGATCAGGAAGCGCTTCTCCGCGGCACAAGTGTCTATTTTCCGACACACGCTGTGCCGATGCTGCCGGAAGAGCTTTCCAACAATTTATGCAGCTTGCGTCCGAATGTAAATCGCTTGACTTTAACCTGTGAAATGCGGATTGATTCCAGCGGAGAAGTAATCGGCTATTCACTTGCGGAAAGCATAATCCGCAGTCGTGCGCGCTTAATTTATGAAGATGTCGCGGATTTACTGGACGGCAGGACTTCCTCAATTAGTTCTCCGGAACTACAGACTAATATCCGCAAAATGCACAAGCTCGCAAAAATTCTTGAACGTAAAAGAATTCAGCGCGGTGCCGTGCAGTTCAGTTTTGCTGAAGAAGTATTTGAGTTTGACTCAGATCAGCAAATGACCGGAATTGGGCGCAGTTATCAGTCCAGCGCAATGAAACTGATTGAACAGTTCATGCTTGAAGCAAACGAAACGGTGGCGCGGCACTGCGTTAAAAACAGGATGCCTGCACTTTACCGTGTGCATGATCGTCCGGACATGAGAAAATTGCAGAAACTGCAGCAGACGTTTTTCCGCTTCGGAGTTAAGACTTCACTGAGCACACTGGCGGATCCAAAAAAGTTTAATGAGGTGATCGAGCAAATTCAAGAATTACCGCATTTTGAACAACTTCAGGTTTTGCTCTTACGCTCAATGGCCTTAGCCGTTTATCAGACAACGAACAAAGGTCATTTTGGCTTAGCCGCAGAATATTACGCACATTTCACATCACCGATCCGCAGATATCCGGATTTGGTGGTACATCGCGCGCTTAAGGAAAAACTTCACCTCGATCAGGGCGTAAAGTCAAAAAACGAGCGACTGCCATTTGTAAACAGTGAATTGGCGGAACAATGTTCACAACAGGAACGCCGGGCGGAAAAAGCGGAGCGTCAAAGTATTGATTTGATGAAAGTCGATTTTCTGGCACCACATGCAGGTCAAACTTTTCAGGCAGTAGTGACTTCTATTGATAATCACGGATTTAGAGTGAACCTCGAACCACACGGTCTCGAATGGTTTCTACCGCTTGAAGCGATGCCTGACGATAACTACGTTTATGATGATATTCGTCTCAGTCTGCAGGGACGCCGTAAAAACCGTACACTCCAGGCCGGGCAGCGTCTGGAAATAAGATTGCTGCGCGCAGATCCAATTCATAGAACGCTGGAGTTTGAAGTAGAACGGTGGCTAAGTTGAAACAATAAACAAACACCAAACAATCATATAACCAAAAACAATAAAATATTTTAAAAATGGAAAACACAAAAATAAATAACCGAATCCGTAATATCGCCATCATTGCCCATGTTGATCATGGTAAAACAACTCTCGTTGATCAAATGTTCCGTCAAAGCGGGCTTTTCCGTGATAATCAGTCTGTAGACGAACGAATCATGGACAGTATGGATCTGGAGCGTGAACGTGGAATTACGATTGCAGCAAAAAACTGCTCTGTAACCTGGAAGGAAACTAAAATTAATATCCTTGATACTCCAGGTCACGCTGATTTTGGTGGAGAAGTGGAGCGTGCATTGATGATGGTTGACGGTGCGATTTTGCTCGTCGATTCTTCTGAAGGTCCTTTGCCTCAAACACGTTTTGTTTTGAAAAAAGCACTTGAAGGACAGAAAAAAGTAGTAGTGGTGATTAATAAGATTGATCGACAGGATTCACGTGTTGCCGAAGTTCTGGATGAAATCTATGACCTTTTCATCGACCTTGACGCAACAGAAGATCAGTTGGAATTTCCGGTGCTCTATGCAATCGGCAGAGATGGAATCGCAAAGAATGAACTGGAAGATGAGTCCACAAATTTGTTTCCGCTATTTGACACAATTTTAAAAGAACTGCCTGCACCTAAACATTCAGAAGAAGAACCTTTTCAAATGCTGGTGGCGGATTTGGATTTTTCTGACTATTTAGGAAAACTGGCCATCGGACGTGTTGCAAATGGAATTGTTAAGAAAAATGAGCAGTTGGTATGCATCGGTGAAGGAAACGAGGAGATTGCTTTACGTGCCAGTAAAGTACAGGTTTATGAGGGTTTCAGCATGGCAGAAGCAGAACAAATTGAACCCGGCGAAATCATGATTCTGGCAGGAATTGATAACGTCCGTATCGGGGACACTATCTGTACTAAAGTACTTCCAAAAGCATTGAAAAGAATCTCGGTTGATGAACCAACCATCTCAATGTTTTTCTATACCAACAATTCCCCTTTCGCCGGGCAGGAAGGCAAGCTGGTTCAGCCGAATAAAATCAAGGACCGTCTCTACAAAGAAACACTATCTAATGTATCTCTGCAGTTTGAAGAGACAATGGACGCAGACCGTTTCCTGGTAAAAGGGCGGGGGGAACTGCAGATGGCAGTACTGATTGAAACAATGCGGCGTGAGGGTTTTGAGCTCGCAGTTGGTCGTCCGGAAGTTATTTATAAAGAAGAGAACGGGGAGCGTTTAGAACCAATCGAACATGTTTATGTGGACTGCGAAGAGGGTTTTCTGGGCATAGTTTCGGAAAAGCTATCCCAACGTAAAGGTCGCATGATCAACCTGGTAAATCACGGAGCAGGACGGGTTCAGGTCCAGTTTAATATTCCGTCACGTGGATTAATCGGTTACCGCAACGAATTTTTGACTGATACACGCGGTACCGGAATTCTGAATTCATATCTTTCCGGATACGAACCATACCGTGGTGATTTTCCGATAAGATTTACTGGATCAATTGTTTCAGACCGTCAGGGAAAAAGTATACCTTACGCGCTTTTCAATTTAGAACCAAGAGGTATCTTATTCATAACTGCTGGTGAACGTGTGTATGAGGGAATGATACTTGGAGAGCATAATCGGGATTCAGACCTGAACGTTAATCCGTGCAAAGAGAAGAAACTGACAAATCACCGTGCTTCAGGCAAAGATGAAAACACAGTACTGACACCAATAATTCCGATGACTTTAGAGAGGGCGATTGAATTCATTCGTGAGGGTGAGATTGTTGAAGTAACTCCGGAAAATATCCGTTTACGGAAAGTCCTGCTTTCCGCTACTGGACGTCATACCGCACGACCGCCAAAGGCATGAACTCATTCGGAGTCGAACTCGTCAGATTAATTCCAGTTTTATAAATCTACCTGCGTTTCCTCCGGAAGGTCAAAACTTAAGCGGCCAAGTTTTCCTGCTCTGAAATCACGGAGCAGCAGACTTTCTGCACGCGGATGATCAATGCCGCCACTTTTCAGGCAACCGCGTTTTTCCGCGATTTTCTCCAGCAAATCACCTGGCAGCAAATCAATATCTTCCGGAGCAAGTTTGTAAAGTTGCTGCAGTTGTTCCGGATCTTTCTGTTGCAGAACAGACAGCAGATAATCACACAACAGAGATGTCCCAACAATTGAGTCTTTGATCGCACCGGTAATCGTCAAGCGCATACCTGCTTCATGGTTATCAATTTTCGGCCAGAGAATTCCCGGAGTATCCAACAGTTCCACATCCTTGCCCAGCTTGATCCAATCCTGATGTTTCGTTACTCCCGGAGTCGGCCCTATTTCTGCGGCTTTACGTTTTGAAAGCCGGTTGATCAAACTGGACTTACCTACATTCGGAATACCGGTTATCAGCAGTTTTAGTGACGGATGTCGGATACCTCGTCTGCGGAATGTCGACCATTTTTCCTCCATCATTTTACGGCATAGCGGTAATATTTTGTTTAGTTCACGCTGATTTAAAGCGTCAATAAACAAGAACGGAATGTCTGCTTTATTGAAAATTGCAGTCCATTTCTTCGTTATTTCCTGATCAGCCAACCCGCTTTTATTGAACAGCAGGATGCGCTTTTTTTGCTGCAGCATTTCCTCAAAATCGTGATTTACTGAAGAAACAGGAATCCTCGCATCACGCATTTCCAGTACCACATCAACACGCTTGAGCTGTTTCGCCAGTTCCTTTTTAGCCTTAAGCATGTGTCCGGGATACCAGTTAATATCTGGTGTTTCCCAGCTTTTGTCAAACAGTTCAGGAGCTTCTATAACACTGTACTTGATACGTCTTTTTGTATTACCAGTAATAGCTTTGTGTGATGACCTGCTCATCCGGTGCTGCCTCTGTTTGTTCTTTTTCTTCGGTTTCCTGTTGCTCGCGGCGTCTTTCTTTTGCCAGTGAGTTACCTTGTTCAATAATATCCCGGATTACATCTTCCCCGGAAACTTGCTCCTCTTCGTCTTCGTCTTTGTAACTTAAATCTGCTACACAGAGCTGATCCAGTACTATCTGCTCCATTTCATCAAAAAGTGTTCCGAGGCTTAGATCGAATTTCCAATCCGGATTTTCATAAAATTTATCTGCGCTCATTAATGCTAAAAAAACCACACGGTAAGGATCAATACCTTTATGTTCTGCAACCGCGACACGTAAATCCGACCATTGATCACCTTCCAGCAAATCTGTTTTCGGATCACCGAATGCGCCTTCTTCCAGATCAACATAAGCAAAGACGTCAAAATGCACAACATACGCTTCTAGCTGTTCCACTAAATGCTGATAAACCTCTTCTCCTTTTGCGGTCGGCAGATAAAAATTTCCTTCACTCACCGTCAGTGTTCCGCGTTCCTCCATAAACTTCAGCAGCGGTTCCAGGCCTTCATCATCCGTTTCTATCAGCGCGAGGTTGAGTCGACAATGTTCGTTTTCCTCCATTTCTTTTTCAACCTCTGAGAGTGCCTCCCGTGCTTCACTCAGTTCATCTTTTTCATAATTCAGTTCCTGATCTTGTTCATCTGAGTGAAAAAATCCTTTTTTAAGTTCTGCTACTTTTTCTTCCAGTTGTGCGACTGTTACCCGGAGATTATCTCTTTCCTGCCGAGGCAGTTCATAGCGCATTAGTTGATCCAGCAGCAGCAATGCCCCATATTCCTGACGCGATTCAGTATTTAATTTACTTAAATGGGGGGATTTCATGATTAACTTTCTAAACAAAATGTGTTACTTTCATTACTGACACCAAAATCGGATTGCTTTCTCATATAATACCTGTTAGAAAATTGTCCTATAAGTTAGCGCAAGGTTTACTTTATCACATCCTGCAGTATTTCGCATCAGCTTCTCTGGATGTGGCTCATTAAAAATAAATTCCGTGATCCTACAAGCTACGGATTACAAACACATTGTTTGCAGAAAAGGGGTTATTGTGGAGGAGAACGACAGTAGGCAATACCAGATAAATATCAGCGGTAACCGTTTCTCAATTTCCAGTCCTTATGGAGAAGAACACGTTCGTGAAGTGGAAAAGTTTCTGGATCAACAGATCGCGGAAGTCACAGAACACACAGACGCATTTGGTCCAACAAACGTTGCTTTGCTGGTTGCATTAAATTTGGCAGATAAACTGCTGAGCTTGAAAAAAAGAGTCTCAAAGTACGATGGTATTGAAGAAGAATTGGATAATTTATGCTACAAACTCGATGAGGTTTTGACAGAAAAATAAATCGAAGACTTTCTGCTAACAAGGCAGGAAAACACAGCATACAAGATTTCAGGCGCAGTCACGTTTTACTGAAGACATAAAATATCTGCTGATTTATAGAAGATGGCTTCGTAAAAACTCCTATACGAATTATTTGTCATCTCGAACGTAGAGAAAGATCTTATAATATCAGTCCTTAACGTAAAATAGATTTCTCGTTTTGTAAGCAATGACACGTTTTAAGACTTTATACTGATTCAGCAAAGATAATTTGTTTTTTCTTGCATCATCCTTGATTATTCTCACAGAGCTGGTTATCGTTAATACAGAGCGTTAGAGTCTGCGATGTGCGTGATGTGAAACTTTTGCTTCCTGATTTTTTCAGAAAGGAGTTCGTCCCTGGAGGGGGTGTGCACGCCTGCCGATGAGCAGGACGCCTAAACCTTCTACCACATTACTCCACCTTGCGTGGCCAAGGAAACAAAAGCTTATCTTTCACACACGGCATCGCGGGCTTTCTAGTTTTCGACAGCAGGTATATTCTTCAAAACAAATTGAAATCTTCCCCATTGACCAGTTGAATCTCATGCAGCCGCTGGTTTTAGAGTTTTTAGACTCACTTCATACCAAAAATTATTCTGCAAACAGTGTCCAGAGTCACCGTCTTGATCTGCGTAAATTCTTAAAGTGGCTCGAGATTGAGGAGGAAGATTCGGACAGTCAAAAGCTGTTGGCCCTGATCCGCAAACTTAGCCCCGATGACATTGAAAATTATCTTGCCTTCCTGCGGGAATCCTACAAACCAAGAACTTTAGCAAGACACATTTCCTCACTGCGTCTATTTCTCGATCACCTTGAATTGAGCGGTTTGATTAAAACCAGTCCGGCGCATCATATCCGTTTTCCGGAAATCATTCCTGACGCACCGGAAATTTTGTCAACAGAAGAGGTCGTAGCCCTGCTTGAAGCACCATCGCTTGATCATTATCTGGGATTGCGTGACAGGGCAATGCTGGAGCTGCTTTATTCAAGCGGGCTAAAGGTCAACGAACTACTCGGATTGGATGTAGAAGATTTGTTTCTGGATTTAGAATTTTTGAAAGTACGTTCCAAACGTGAACGCATGGTACCAATAACTTCAACCGCGGTTGAGGTGCTGCGCCCTTATCTTGAACAGGCAAGAACCGGACGCTTACTCCATCCGGAAGATTCATGTTTGTTTCCCGGACGTAACGGTACAAGAATGAGCAGGGTTGGATTTTGGTCAATGATCAAAAAACATGCTCTCCGCGCGGGCATCACCAGTCGGATTAATCCGAGAATATTACGTCACTCATTTGCGGTACACCTGCTGCAGAACGGGATTGACTTGACGGATATTAAGCAATTGTTCGGCTATGTCAGCCTGGACGCAACCCTGCAGTATGCACATGTAAACCGTCCTGATTTTTTTAAGGTATACCATGAACTTCATCCACGTGGTCAGAAAAATACCGCTGGTGAATGATTTTTAGGCGGTTCTATCTTTTAAAGCAGATGCTCCAGTCCGTAAACTAGTTCGTTCAGTTCCATGACTTTTTTACAGGCTAGGCAAACACCTGGCATGAAAGATTCACGGTGTGTTGAATCGTGCCGGATGGTCAGAGTCTGGCTTTGTCCGCCGAAAAGCACTTCCTGATGTGCAACCAACCCAGGAAGACGTATAGAATGGATGCGGATTTCTTCGGCATTTGCTCCGCGTGCTCCGGGAAGGATTTCTTTTTCTGCAATCGTTTGTGGAACTGAGGCACGTGATTCAGCAATTAAATTTGCTGTCTTAATTGCGGTTCCGGAAGGCGCATCCAGTTTGCCGTTGTGATGCAGTTCAATAACTTCTGCCTGCGGGAAATACCTGGCTGCATCCTGAGAATATTTCATCATCAGCACAGCACCTATCGCAAAATTCGGCGCAATAACACCACCGATTTTTTGTTCTTTACAAAGTTTTTTAAGCTCAGTAACTTGTTCCGGAAGTAAGCCGCTGGTGCCGATTACGGGACGTGCGCCGGACTGAATGATACTCGCTGAAACGTCCATGGCAACCGCGGCAATTGTGAAGTCCAGTACAACCTGGGCCTTGGATTGTTCAATGATTTGAGCTAGATTATCACTCAAATCAGTTTGCGCAACTAAATCCAATTCAGCATCTGCGCTGACTGCCTTGACGGATTCCTGACCCATTCGGCCTTTGGATCCGTTGATTAATACTCGTATGAGACTCATGGCTGTTAAATCAATTTTATGGTTCACCTTCATTCAAAACAGACTCTCTACTGTTTTGTTAAAGCGCTCAAAGTTCAATCAATATAATCAGCGAAACAATAGGAAAAGACAAGACACAGAGCACTGATTTATGAGACATTGTCAATTTTATCTGATCATTTCCAAAAAGTCAGAGGAAGTGGTGAATGGTCTAAAAAAGCACTCTTTAGGCTGTGAAAATAGAGCTGATGTTCATGGTTTTTTCTGGATTGATGATCGCGATAATATTCGGCAAATTCAGCTGATTTTTGGAGAAATAGTACTTGAATGGTTCGCAGGAAAATGGGTCAAATTCAGCATGACAAACCGTACCCTGACAATTTCACAAGAGGTAGGCTTAGCCCATGGAGCGCACATCCTGCATCCGCTTGAGAGCAATACTCTCAGTGACACTGTTCTGGATGAGGCACGTAATGCTGAGTATCCTCCTGAATGGGCGGACAAAATTATGGAAAAGTTTTAAATCGTGCGGACAGTTGAAGAGAGGCATCCGGAAGCATTCAGGGAAAATGATGCTTCCGGGAAATAAAGGGTAAGTTTAAATGTCTTTAAGTATTTTAACTGCTGAAATAAGTTGCCTTGCTCAGAAGCCAAATCCGAAAGTTACTACAAAAACTCCGGCAAATGCTTTTATGTCAGTAGATGTCGAGGTTGCCTTTGCAAGTGTAGATGAAGTTTCTGTACCTGACTTGTGCGTAACTTTTACATCATCACTCAGTTTAAGTCCGCCTTGATACCAGTCCACTCCGAGGTAACCTCCCCAGTCATAGGTCCATTCATTACCGATTCCATAATTCAACTGGGTAATTGTATAATCTATATCATAGGTCACACCGGAATAAATCCAGTCCGGATATGATATTTTATAATTCGCGTAACCGAACGGGATATTGAATGAGTTGCCAATATAGTATCTTGCCGTAAGTTCCTGTGTGCTGAAGTTTATGTTTTGAGTTTTTGTGGAGTACGCACCGGAAGATGAGTTATAGTCTGAGTAGGAATAATTATATTTTCCTGAACCAATCGTCAACCCCAATGTCCACTCCTCACCTGGAAACTCAAGCACAAAAGGCGTTGAAGTAGCATACATTAAATGTGTCCCTGATTTCTGTCCTAATCTTACTGTCTGCTCTTTTCTGTTGGAGACAGAGTCACCCGCAAAAGCGAGGCCTCCGCAAAGCAAAAGTGACAGACCGAGCATGCTGATTTTGATCTTCATTACTTTCCTTTATTTGAATAATTAGTTTAAACGGCAGGAACACCGTTCAACTGAATAAATGTCTCAGCCAATGCTGCTACACAATTCATTGCCCAACCTTAAACTTAACTAACTGAAATTAAACTTTGCCTCCGGGACAGCCAGCCTGTATTTATGCAAACCCTAAGCCGGTTATAAATGAATGTATGGTTTGCTGAGAAGGTCAGCAGAGCCTCTCAGCAATTTATCAGATCTGTCAGCATTTCTCGATAGCACCATTTTTTTCTTGTCAGCCTGAATTTTCAGGTGTATACGTAGATGTAGGGGCACCGCGCACCGTGCCAGTTGCAGTCTCAGAGTTTCAATTTATAACAGGTGACTCGTGAAGCACTATTATTGGGAAGGTACAGATACACACGGAGTTCTGCACGAAGGCGCGCTGGATTCTGAAACTTTGTCAGTAGCCAGAGAGAATCTC
>Ga0206683_10002518_pt1 | contig 12325 bp, 12 predicted proteins | sample M280m12015metaG_FD_155483 | JGI IMG/M metagenome (GOLD analysis project Ga0206683, IMG submission 155483) | Ammonia-oxidizing marine archaeal communities from Monterey Bay, California, United States - M2 80m 12015 | ecosystem: Environmental > Aquatic > Marine > Intertidal zone | place: USA...
GCAATCTCGTCACCAACGGGTACCGAACCTCTTCAAATCTGGGAAGAGGTTTATACAGAAATCCGTCGCATAGCTACAGAACGACCACGTCGAGGACAAAATATCACTCTCTTGAACGCTCCCGAATTCTCTCAACAGCATCTAGGGGTTGTTACTGACGCTTACACTGAGGCTAGTGGCTTCTGGTCAGGGGCATTTGACTTTCCTGAGACGCTCCTACTAGTGCCAGTCCACGAAACCAATAAGGAATGGTGGGAAATCGAAATGTCACCGCTCGAAGGTGATCGATTTAATCCAAGATGGTTCGCTACTTGCAATGATTCTGCTATCACTGGGATGGTCGAGGTCGACGAAGCTGGTGTACCACACATTGTAAGCTGTACCGGGAGTGAGATTAATTTTGAACTAAGCGGACGTGACGTGATAACACAACTAGTGGCTTACCACGAGACCACTCATTGGTATCAGTACCTCGCATTAGGATCCAATACTGAACGATGCCTTCAAATCGGAGACCCATCCTGTCCACACACATACCTCCCTTGCTGGTTGACCGAAGGACATGCAGAGCTCTACATGAAACCTTTTGCTGACCAAATCAAAGGCAACACAGTGCCTTCGAAAGCATGGCGAGAAATACGACTAGCGACTATTTCAAATTCCATACCTGATGCTCCATCATTAAATTCTCAAGAGTGGCTCGACTATTTATGGCTACCTCGAACAACACTCGAACCACCTTGCATAGGTGCTGGTTCAACACTCAGCTATCCGCTTGGTCTCCCAGTAACTGAGATCCTTTTTTACGACTTCGGTGATGAGAAAATAAATGACTGGTTTCTCACCACTGGGACCTATCCAAGTAGTGCTACATGTCCAAGCTGGTTTAACGCTTTTGAAGACGTGTTTGGTGTTTCGGTTGATAATTGGTACCGGACTTCTGCAGTTCCATATCTATTAGAAACCTTCTCAAGTACCTACTCCGCTGAAACCACTCTTACCTTTGACACAAGTGAACCTCCTCCTTACTGTCAACCAAATCAAATCGATTCAATAGGAACCGATACTACAATTACCGAAGTTGAGTCAGAACTCGACGCCCAAATATCAGCAAATATACCTAATAATATTGTTGCCGCTTGCGGTTGGTTTGATTCACAACAACAAGCTCAGGACTGGCTAGAAATAAATCAAGACTTCAGTGAAGGAGTTGATAGCAACGGTGATGGATCTGCCTGCAGTGACGGCGATTTTGGTGGAGCTACTGACTGCAATGGAAAAGCACCTGAACTAGTTCTCCCGCAGTTCTGCGATCAATACTGATGAATTAAAATTTAAACACCTCAAAAATTCCGTTTCACCAATTCCGATTTCAGGGCAATTTAAATTAATGCAATAGCGAAATCAGTTTACCGCTGATCATTTCAAATATTCTTAAGTGGTAATCGCAATATTCGCGACTTTCCAAAAATAGAACCAAAAACAATTTGACCATCATTATCTAATTGCACACCAGACCCAAGCGTATTGAAACGGCTGTCACCAGTAACCCAATAACCAAGACTTTCACCAGTAGACCAATTTAAGGCTTCGATAGTCCACTTACCTTCACGTGTCCCACAGGTATACACAACGTTGCTCCCCACACTCACATAAGGCACAGAATTAGGTGAACTAACCTCTCTATTGACCCATGCCTCACGAAATTCCGCAGTTTTAGGATCCCATTCATACTTATGAAGTCCATACGGCGTAAAGGCCTGATAATGCCCTAAAAAGAACGACAGTAATCTACTAGCACGCTCCGGTAGCCAAGAAGGTCGAGTACTCGGCTCATTATTAACAGTCATAGCTCCGTAACCCGCCACGGTAATTGATTGCTCTGTTTGAATACTTTCTCTACTCAAATCACCCATATTCGCAGCTCCCAAACCCGCAATCCTTCGTGAAGGTGCATTCGGTAAACATTCCCAATCATCAGGAATTGCGGCTCTCCAAAAAAGTGTGATGTTTACAACTTCATCGCCGTCTCCGATGACCACAAAACGATCCCCATTTGGGTCATCCCCCATCAGTGAAGGAGTTGTGCCTGAGCCAGTACCAGTTCCATTTCTATATTCCGCACTCCATGCACCATCTTCATCAGCAAAAGAGAAGTTCTTTCCGTTCCAAACCACACGATGCAAATGATCTACTGAATTGAGATAAATGCCCCCTTCTTCGTCACAGCACATGCTTGTTCTTACCCATCCATACGCCGTATTACCTTTCTCAATTTCCATGTTTTTGCAATGTTCTTCTGCTTGCTTCTCAGCACCAGGGATTTGCACAGCAACATAATTCTCGAAATCTCTCGACAGGCTAACCAACCAACCATGATCCGTAGATAATACGAGACGGCCATCCGGTGTCATATTTATTCCTACAAACGATCCTTTAATTTCATCTGGTTTATTCCACCTATCTTTCTCAATTAAAGATGAATTGCGGTCACTTGGATCAGTTTCTGCGTACGCAACCACTCCTTCTTTTCGCCCCAAGTGCATCACATGATCAACATCTAGAAGCGAATAAACACCATCAAGCCCTGTCATGAAACGAGCAGCTAATCCAATAGCACTGCTAATCAGTTCCTCTTCTTCATCAAAGTTGTCCAAATTAGCAATTCCATCTTCCCATTCTGAATGATCGCTAAATACTTCACCTGGTCTCTCGTGTGAAAGGTCAAATGTGGATAATGTCTCAAGTGTTTCGTAATCAAGCTTTACGATCTGCTCTCTTCCATTACTCCAAATAGTTCGTTTCCCGTCGGGATATAAACCCGAAATGAGACCACCGAAATGTCCTGGACCGAGCCACTCATACTGATAATCATTTTTTTCAAGAACCTCACCATTTTCGTGGGAACTAGGGAGCGGACCTGAAAGGTTTGTACTGTCACGCTGGTCACAGAAGCCGTGTGCTATGGGATTCTCACTATCAGCCAAAAAAGGATTCCGCCATCTTTCGTATACATCCACAAAACGACAATAACGACCCAAAAAGCCGAAAACAAATGATGAAATGCAGAGTTTTCCTTCATGCAAAATATTTTTAATACGATGATGGGTAATACCAATTTTGTCACATGGACTTTCTTGTAACCGAATTAGCACTATCTTTGAGAAGTGACTGATCAAAAACCTTCATTACTGATTTACGCGCGACTTATTTTGGGATTAGTCCTTTTCGGATTTGGACTAGCTTTAGTAGTTTTAGGAGATTTTGGTGTCTCCCCTTGGGAGGTTTTCCATCAAGGAATATCGAGACGCACACCATTAAGTATCGGAATAACAATCATTTTTGTTGGAATAATAATTTTACTTTTTCTTTTTCTTCTTAAGGAACCAATGGGAGTGGGCACTATTGCAAATGTTTTGATTATTGGTTTGATCGTCGACCTTACTTTGTCGCTATTTGGTGAAATATCAAATATTTTTCTGCGAGTAATCGCAACACTTTTCGGTCCGCTTTTCGTAGCATTAGGATCCGGATTCTACATAGGAACGCGTTTAGGTCCAGGGCCGAGAGATGGCCTTATGACAGCCTTTAATCGTAGAGGTGTAGCAATTTGGAAAGCTAGAACACTCATAGAAGGTTCATGTGTTATCACCGGTTTGATACTCGGCGGTACTATCGGATGGGGAACGGTTTGGTTTCTACTTTCAGTAGGCCCCTCTGTCCAATTTTGTCTTCAGCGCTTAGAGATAAAAGATTAGCTCCCTGATCTGAATCACATTCCTGCAGGCCTCGAACTAACTTAAGAAAATTTCCGCGGCAAGATCCAAATGTTCAAGATCACAATCGTCAAGTATTTGCAAATAAAAACGTTCGCATCCTTGTTGTTTAAATCCTTCTATTCGGTTACTAACTTCATCAGGAGTTCCTGCCAAACCATTTAAACGCAATTCATCTCCCTCTCTTCCAATTGCAGAAGCGCGGTCGCTGAAAGTCGCCTCATTTTCACCGCAGCAAAAAACCTGAGCACATGAATAAATTAAACTCTCAGGGTCTCTACCTAATGTCACGCAAGCATCTTTCACGACACTCACAAGAGAACCAAAATCTGCAGGTGAAACAAAAGGAGTGTTGTATTCAGATGCATATTTAGCGACCAAAGCAGGAGTTCTTCGTTTACCTATTCCTCCCATTATGATTGGAAGACCTTTCTCTTGTTTCGGTTTTGGCAAGCCCATTGAATTCTCAAAACGGACTGTGGCTCCTTCATAATTGAACAACTCTCCCTCTTCTAAATTCCAAATAATGCTCAGAACTTCCAGTGATTCTTCCAGGATGTCGAAACGAGTACCTATATTCGGAAAAGGTAACCCCTGCGCTTTATGTTCTTCCTCATACCATCCCGCACCTAAACCCAGTTCGACTCTACCCCCACTCATTTGATCAATTTGAGAGACACTAATGGCCAACGAACCGAGGTGACGAAAAGTAATAGGTGTTACTAAAGTTCCCAATCGGATGGTACTTGTATCACGCGTTAAACCTGCCAACGTAGTCCAAGCATCCGTAGGACCCGGTAAGCCATCAGAATCACCCATTTTCAGATAGTGATCTGAAGTAAAGAACCCGTTAAAACCGAGACTTTCCGCATGTGAAGCTAAAGAGCAAAGTCGTTCATAGGTAGTTCCCTGTTGTGGTTCAACAAAAATTCTGAAATCCATGACTTCCTACTTTCTTTCTGGATAACCGTCTATCGGCAGCGCTGACATGGGACCCTGCAGTATTAAACCCCCATCAACGTACAAAACTTCGCCTGTTACAAAACGTGCCCCAGAGGAAACCAGAAAAATCACTCCGTTTGCGATGTCACTGACATCTCCGATATTAGGTAGTGGTTGATCCACAAAACCATCACCCACTCCATCTTCATATGTGGAATCAAAAGCTTCAGTTCTAAATTGACCTGGAGCAACACAATTCACACGTACTTTGGGTCCCCATTCAAAAGCCAAAGTTCTACTGAGTTCCAACACTCCCGCCCGTGCACTTGCACTATGAGCAATACCAGGTATGCCGCGTCCAACAGTTGCAATTATTTGGCATATAGAACCTCCTTCCCTTTCGAGCATGTTGTTACCAAATGCTTGAGTCATGTTCCAAGTTCCATTCAAATTCAAGTCGATCACGCTACGCCACCCGTTTGAAGTGAAATCTCGAGCCTTTTGAGGAAATTGTCCACCAGCATTATTTATAAGAATGTCGACGTTTTTATGCCTACCCGACAATTGATCAACCGATTCAACATCACGAATATCCACAATGTCATAAGAAATCATTTTCCCAGTCTCATCAGAAATCTGTTTCGCAGCCTTCTTTAAGATAGCTTCTTGCCGAGAAACTATTGTCACAGTCGCACCAACCTGAGCTAATCCAACAGCTATAGCACGACCAAGTCCAGTAGCTCCACCAGTTACTATTGCATTTCTTCCTTCAAGTAGTTCCTCGTTGTAGATCAAATCACTTCGCATATTTTTCTTTCTCATCAAATCTTCACTCACCAAATTACCAAATCAGCGCCCAGCGCAACAAGAAAAGAGCCACTTATCGTCCTGCGACCCAAAATCTCCCTAGCTATCAAAGTCCAAAAAATAACTGGCATTTACGAGACCAAAAGAGCACGATATTTAAAACAATCATCAACTGCATTCATATTTCTACTCTTACTCTTCAAAAAGTGTCGAATTCCAAAAACTACAAAATGAGTATTTTACATTTTTACCCAATTATTAGCAGAATTGCAGCCTAAATAGTAAGTACGACTCTCTTCTTTTTAGGTTTTTTTAGCTTTTGATCCGCTTTCTTAACTTACAGGGCAAAATGTTCTGTACAAGAGGAGTAAAAATGATCGTCTTTACATATCCCGGCCAGGGTTCACAATTTTCTGGTATGGGGTCTAGTTGGTTGAATCACCCTTCATGGGAACTGATCGAAGAAGCATCCGACGCTACACACGTAGATCTCTCCGATTTGCTTATTAACGCAGATGATGAGTCTCTACGGGAAACACAGAATGCTCAACTTTCCACGTTCGTATTAAGCATGCTTGTTCTTGATGCTGTTGAGAGACTCGGCCTAGATGCGACAGGTCATGCAGGACACAGCTTAGGAGAATACAGCGCTCTTACTGCTTCAGGCGCTCTTGATTTTTTCGATGCAGCCCGACTCGTAAATATCAGGGGAAAAGCGATGAAAAATGCAATTGAGGAAAACCCAGGAACAATGTCCGCTGTACTAGGTCTCTCCGATAGTGATGTTGAAGAATTATGCAACGAGATCGACGGCGAAGTTTGGGTGGCTAACTATAATTCTCCTGGTCAACTGGTCATAGCGGGTAACAACTCAACGATAGAGGAAGCAAGCGATCTCGCAAGAAAAATGGGTGCTAAAAAAGTTACCCAACTATCAGTAGCCGGAGCATTTCATACTCCTCTAATGAGTTCAGCACGAGCCGAATTATCAGAAGCAATAGAAAATACCGATATTCGGCCACCATCTGGAGTTGTCGTCGCAAATGTTGACGGAATGGCTCATGAGAGTCCAGAAACTTGGAGAGCACTTATGTCTGCCCAGCTATGCAGTCCTGTGCGATGGACACAAACAATTGAAACATTGCTGAAAATGAATTTTTCGACATTTATTGAAATCGGACCCGGAAAGGTACTTACTGGACTTACAAAACGGGTAGAGCCAGATACACAACGTTTGAACATAAACGAACCAAGTGATTTGGATCAACTACTCGACCTAATCGCACCGACATTATCCACTGATGGATCTGGAGTAAGCCACGAAGGAGAGCACCTTTTCTCAACTGACAGACTTGTTGTTAGTCCATCCGCTGGAATGTTCAAACCCGTTTCGAATTTAGAAATCGGAGAGAAAGTTTCTAACGGTCAACTTCTTGGACACGTCGGAACCGTTGAGATTCACTCCCCTTTTTCAGGCGAACTTATGGGCTGGATCGCTGTAACAGAGGAACGACTAACAGCCAGTCAACCTGTTGCATGGCTACGTGTAACGTGACCAGAAAGCCAGCATAAGCTAATCTTTCTATAGAAAACAAAAGGGAAAAATGGAACGTGTAGTTCTCATAACCGGTGGAAATAGGGGTATAGGTCTTGCTACTGCAAAGACTTTTGCTGCAAAAGGAAACAAAGTAGCAATCACATACCGCGAAACCCCACCTGATGGAATCGAAGACCTTGGCATACACTCCTTTTTATGTGATGTTACTGATCAAGATCAAGTGGACAAAGCATTTATGGAAGTCGAAGAAACTCTAGGAACTATAGAAATTTTGATCGCAAATGCCGGCATAACCCGAGATGCTCTTACGGCTAGAACAAGCGAAACAGACTTTTCTGAAGTTTTAGATACAAATTTAACTGGAGCATTCAGAACAGCAAAAAAAGCTTTGAGAGGAATGATGAAAAATCGCTGGGGACGAGTTATTTTTATATCCTCCCTTTCGGGTCGAATCGGCCAAATCGGTCAGAGTAGTTATGCTGCATCAAAATCGGCTCTTGTTGGACTAAGCCGTTCGCTTGCTAAAGAGTATGCCTCCCGTAACATAACCGTTAATGTTGTCGCACCAGGCGCTGTAAAGACAGAAATGTTGGAAAAATTGTCCGATGATCAAATAAGCGAATACATCGAATCCATTCCATTAGGAAGATTAGGAGAACCTGAAGAAATCGGCGAAATAATCGCCTTTTTATCATCGGAACAAGCCGCATATATCACCGGTAGCGTAATCCCGGTTGATGGCGGCCTTTATATGGGGTAAACCTTCTTCAATAAGCTTGGTAGAAGGTGACTAACCCTCTATTGTTATGTGGGCAGTTGAATATAAGGAGTTCAAATGAGTGACGACAATTTCGCAAGATTTCAGAAGTGTGCTGTTGAAGTGCTATCGGTTGATGCAGCGCAAGTAGTACCTGAAGCCAACTTTGCCGATGACCTTGACGCCGACAGTCTTGACTTAGTCGAATTAGTCATGGCACTCGAAGAAGAATTTAGTGTGACTGTTGAAGAAGAAGAATTAGAAGGAATCAACACGATCCAAGCGGCTTTTGAATTAATCACAAGCAAGCTCTAATGCCGAACCGAAAGGTCGTCGTTACAGGTTTAGGAGTTGTCACCTCATGTGGGACAGGAATTGAATCCTTCTGGGAGGGACTCTGTGGAAAACCGTCTGTAGGTGATAGACGTGTCGAAGATTTTGATCCCGCTAACTACTTTGAAAATCCAAAAGATTCTCGCCGTTCAGACCGTTGCACTCAATTCGCAATCGCAGCTACTCACATGGCAATGGATCAAGCTGGTGAATTAACCGCTGAATCAGACCGCTCAGGCGTTTTCATAGGAACAGGCATAGGCGGCATTGAAACCCTCGAAGAACAGATTGGCATATTACTCGAGAAAGGTTCACGACGTGTATCACCCTTTCTTGTTCCAATGATGATGCCGAACGCAGCTACCGCTGCAGTCTCAATGAAATACGGATTTCAAGGTCCAGCTGAAAATACCTGTACTGCATGCGCTGCTGGCACACACGCGATTATCAATGCTTCTCGTTTAATCGCTTCAGATCGATGTGATGTAGTAATTGCCGGTGGCACAGAAGCTGCTTTCACTGGGAGTTCAATCGCAGGATTTACTAACATGACAGCATTTTCTAAGGAAGGAATCTCCAGGCCATTTGACCTCGATCGCGACGGTTTCGTCATGGGAGAAGGAGCAGGAATTCTTGTACTCGAAGAAAAAGAAATGGCTGAAGCACGAGGAGCAACTATCTACGCTGAAATACTCGGTGGCGCTAGTAACGCTGATGCACACCATATAACTGCTCCAGCACCCGGAGGCACGGGAGCAGAAAAGTGCATACGACTAGCTTTAGACGATTCAGGAATAGAACCCGAGTCTGTTGGATACATAAATGCTCATGGCACTTCAACTCCATTGAATGACTTGGGAGAGGCGCAAGCAATAAATGCAGTTTTTGGTGCGACTGGACCTTTAGTTTCCTCCACGAAAGGCATCACGGGTCATCCACTAGGAGCAGCAGGTGCAATCGAAGCTGTGGCAGTAGTGATAGCCCTTCAAAAATCTCTCATACCTCCAACCGCTGGATTTGTAAACTCTGACCCAGAAATGCCTGAAATCAATCTTGTTCATAGTGAACCTGTTACTTGGACTCCAGCACCTGCTCTTTCAAATTCCTTTGGCTTTGGAGGACATAACGGTTGTTTAGTTATTGGCCCTGCTTGATTAAATTAAACTGTCGCAAAAACAAACATTAAGTCGCAGCTACAGGCCAAATCACCACCGACAAGAGCTTTCCCACTACCCTTTCCTCCTCGTGCTGAAATCCGTGAAAGCTCTACCGAAAGATCCAGTCTCTCACCTGGTGATACCCGGCGCCTAAACCTAACGTTGTCAATACCACCAAACAGAGGCAACAGGCCATCAAAAGTTTGATCGGAAAGTAATGCATAAGCCCCTAATTGGGCTATCGATTCGCACATTAAAACACCGGGCAGAGTGGGAAAATCGGGAAAGTGTCCAGAAAAAAATTCTTCAGATTCTGTCAACTGCCAATAGGCTTCGGCTGATTTAGGAGCGTCTAATTGTGTTACTTCAGTTAGAAATAGAAAAGGGTTCCTATGTGGAATAACTTCTTCAGGTTTTGGGAAATTCATTACAAGCTCCAAATTCAAAAGGCCTGCCGGTAATTCCGGCAGGCCTTTGAAAATAACTAAAAAATGTAAAAGTTTACATTTACATTCCCATTGGAGGCCCACCACTCTTAGCGGCTGCCTTTAGTTTAGACCCTGCAGAAACCTTAACTGCCTTTGTAGCCGGAATACTAATAGCTTCTCCGGTTTGAGGATTTCTACCCATCCGAGCTTTACGAACTGTCTGCTCAAACGAAATCCAGCCTGGCACTGTGACCTTCTCATTTCCAGCAGCCACTGCGTCCGCCACTACATCGAACATAGCGTCGAGGCAAGCTCCAGCATCTTTGTTCGAAACGCCAGCCTTGTCAGCCATTGCCGCGATCAAATCACTCTTGTTCATCCACCGTCTCCCTTGTGTTATTTACGTACCCACATTGGGTACACCGCCACGCGACACGTTTTTCGAGGTCATGTCAAGCATTTAAGCCTGTTTGAAAGGGGTTTTTTATAAAAAAACCCCTAATTTATGCTTTTTTTAGACTTTTTAGCTAAAAATCTGAAAAGTCTTGATTTTTAGCAGTTTTTATCTAAAGCTTCTCTAAAGGTCGAAACTAGCTCTCCTACCTTTTCTGGTGAAGAATTTTTAATCATTTCTTGAACAATCGCAGAGCCTACAATTACGCCGTCGCTAACTTCACATGCTTTGACAGCCTGTTCGGGATTGCCAATCCCAACCCCTACTAAAACTGGTTTATTGGTCACATTTTTCAATCGTGACGAAATTTCAATTGCACTGTCAGCAAGCTCAGAACGCATTCCAGTTACTCCAAGCAGGCCAACCGCGTAAACAAATCCAGAACTTCTCGTGCATATCTCCACGAGTCTCTCGTCAGGTGTTGTCGGGGCCGCTAACAAGATTGTTTCAATCTTAGAATTAGCGGCTGCCTCCGACCAGATATCCAATTCTTCCAATGGCAAGTCAGGAAGTATGCAACCAGAGATTCCAGCCGAAGCTAGACTCGCAGCAAATCTTTCATGTCCCATCCTGTACGCAAGATTGTAATATGTCATTACTGCAAGGGGTGCCGCAGGTCTTTCCTCCCGCAAGTCATTTAAAATTGTTACAGGCGTAGATCCGGATTTCATTGAAGAGTCATTAGCCATTTGGATGATGGGACCATCCATCACCGGATCGGAAAAAGGAATTCCGATTTCTACAACATCTGCCCCGGCGTCAATTACTGAATGCATGGTTTGGATCCAATCTTCCCCCAAGCCACCAGTTATATAAACTACTAAAGCCTTCTTTCCGGAATCTATCCGTTTTTGAAGAATCGACTCAATCTGAATATTCTCAGACATTCAATATTTCCATCATTTGTCCGACATCCTTGTCTCCCCTTCCGGAAAGATTCAATAAAACTGTTTTGCCGGTTAAATATTCACGTTCTCGCGAGATCCATGCAAGTGCATGTGCTGGTTCAAGTGCTGGAATTAAACCTTCTGTTCGGCTCAACAGTTGAAAGGCAGCGATTACTTCGTCATCAGTAACTGATTCGTAACGAGCTCTTCCAATTGATGAAAGGTAACTATGCTCAGGACCTACTCCCGGATAATCTAATCCTGCACTTATTGATTCTGCCTCTAAAACTTGGCCGAATTCATCTTGCATTAAAAATGATTCCATTCCATGGACAACTCCGGGAACACCTCTTCCAATTGCCGCTCCACCAGCCGGCTCAACACCAATCAATTCTGCGTCGCTATCAACAAAACCCGAAAAAATACCTATAGCGTTAGACCCACCTCCGACACAAGCACAAATGACGTCAGGAGTGGTTCCTAAAAGCTCTTCCGATTGTTTGCGAGCCTCTGTTCCGATTACCTCATGAAATGTCCGCACCATCCATGGATACGGATGTGGACCCATTACTGAACCAAGGCAATAATAGGAATCCTCAACAGTTGCTACCCAGTCACGCATTGCATCATTGACGGCATCTTTTAAGGTTTTACTACCCGATTCGACACTTCTTACTTCTGCACCTAAAAGTTTCATTCTGAAGACATTCAACTCTTGACGTTTCACATCTACCTCCCCCATATACACGCAGCATTCCAAATTGAGAAGAGCAGCTGCCGTTGCTGTAGCTACACCATGTTGGCCAGCTCCTGTTTCAGCTACAAGCCGTTTTTTTCCCATTCTTTTAGCTAGCAAGGCTTGGCCTAATACATTATTGATTTTATGAGAGCCCGTATGGTTGAGATCTTCTCTTTTTAACAATAAGCGGCAGTTAAGTTCAGCGGAAAGATTAAAGCACTCTGTAATAGGCGATGGTCTTCCCGCATAATCAGAAAGGAGAAAATCTAATTCCTTGCGAAAGGAATCATCCGCCCATGCCTCTATGAATGATTTTTCAAGCTCATGACATGCAGGAACTAAGGTTTCAGGTATGTATCTTCCACCGAAAGGTCCGAACCTTCCTTTTTCATTGGGATTTTTTAAGTTCATAGTATTTCCAGTCTAGGAAACTATTGCTTACTTCTTGCTTTACTTGACTTCGCGTTTTCAATAAAAAGTTTTAAAA
>Ga0206683_10002521_pt1 | contig 12317 bp, 12 predicted proteins | sample M280m12015metaG_FD_155483 | JGI IMG/M metagenome (GOLD analysis project Ga0206683, IMG submission 155483) | Ammonia-oxidizing marine archaeal communities from Monterey Bay, California, United States - M2 80m 12015 | ecosystem: Environmental > Aquatic > Marine > Intertidal zone | place: USA...
GGGCTATGCAACGCCCGAGGTCGGCCACGTACGGGATGATGTTGCGCCAGAGGTACGACGACGTGGGGTTGCCGTGCAGGAACACGATCGGGTCGCCCTCACCGACCTCCACGTAGGCCATCCGTTTGCCATTGACGGTGGCGAATCGCTTTTCGATCGGGTGCTTTCCTGTGGTCGGGGTCATACCGGCGGACCGTAGTCCTATCGTGCGTATACCTTCAGGAAGTGGCTCGTCAACCAGTAGATGCAGGGAACGGCTTCTCACCGCAGCCAGCCGCTCGGACCTTGGTCCCAAGACGGTCGAGATCTTGATGCTTTGCTCACTTCGAGGGCCGTGGCCCAGGGGAGGCCCAACTCTGGGCCAAGGTGCGATGCTGGCCTAATGCGGTGGGGGGTTGTTGGGCATGGGGGCATTGTCTCCACGTTCCTTAGCGCGGCCAGAGGAGTCGGCCATGAGGTCGTCGCTGTCGTTGGCCGTGATGCCCTCAGGGTCGCGGCTTTCGCAGACGATCACGATATCGACGCGTCGAGTTGCGACTTGGGCGACCTTGTAGGCGAGGTGGACGCCGTTTACGTCGCCACCCCACATAGCAGTCATCGAGACGTTTCCGTGACTCTCCTGGAAGCCGGGGTTCCCGTGTTGTGCGAGAAGCCGATGGCGGTCAACGCCGCTCAGGTTCGACAAATGATCGCGATCTCTCAACTATCGGGAGCCTTCCTCATGGAGGCCATGTGGACTCGACACCTTCCTGTCATGGCGGCATGCAGGAAGTGGATCCAGGAGGGGCGTCTAGGCGAGATCCAAATGGTCGAAGCGAACTTCGGCTTCAACGCCCCTTATGACCCGAATGGTCGTCTTTGGGCACCCGAATCGGCCGGAGGCAGCCTGCTCGATGTCGGGATCTACACCTTGACCTTGGCGGAACTGGTATTCCAGTCCCAGCCTCTTTCCTTTGACGCTGAGGCTGAACTATCTGCCGATGGAGTGGATGTCTGCCTTTCCGTGACTGCCGAATACCCCACCGGTGGACTAGCCAAGCTCAACTCCGCGATCAATACCGACCTAGGCAGCGATGCACGCATCGTCGGATCCAAGGGGCATGTTGACATCCCATACTTTTGGCGTGCTGAGCAGATGACGCTTACATCCTTGGAAGGCGAAAAGGTCGACGAGGTGCACGAGCCTCACCGGGTCAACGGTTTCGAACACCAGATCACCGAGGTGGCCCGGTGTCTGGAGGCTGGGATGATGGAGAGTCCAGTGGTCCCCGGGTCGTGGTCATTGGCTATGGCGGTTCTGATGGACGAGATCCGGTCCCGGGTCGGGGTCGTCTACCCATGCGACGGAGAGGCTCTCTCGTGAGCGGTTCATTTAAATGCTGCCGACTGTGATTCAGGGGGCAACGCCCCTTTTCGGAGCAACCTTGGTTCCAGACCCAGACCGACTTCTTGATGAGGTCCACGCCTCTGGGGTCGGTGCCTTCGATTCGAGTCTCGTCTACGCCGACGAAGGCGGTACGTGTGATGGGCGCCTCGGCGCTTGGGCGGCCAGCCGGGGTGTCCGCGAATCGATCACGCTTATCGGGAAGGGATGTCATCCCGGGCCGCCCGACTGGGCGGCCTCCAGAGTTTCGCCTGAGACAGTGGCAGTCGATATCGCTGTGACCCTCGACCGGATGGGTACCGACAGGCTCGACCTCTGGTTGTTCCACAGAGACGATGACACCGTGCCTGTTGGCGAGTTGGTGGATGCTGCCCAGCGCGAGGTGGCCTTGGGCACTATTGGAGCCTGGGGAGTGTCCAACTGGTCAGCCGAACGGTTCTGGGAGGCTCGAAGTAGGGCAGACGTCGCTCTGCCGGTAGCCACCAGCCCGCAGTTCTCTCTGGTCGACCAACTCGAAGAGCCTTGGCCAGGGGTCACCACTATCACGGGGCCAGCCCATGCTGAAGAAAGGGTTCGCCTCGCCGACCCTGAGATTTCGGTCATCGCCTGGTCGCCCCTGGCTGGAGGTTTCCTGACCGCAGCACGGAGACCGGAGTCGGCCACTGATGCGGAAACGACCCGCTGCTATGACTCGGTGGAGAACCGGAACCGACGGGAACGGTCGCTGCAATTAGCGATTTCGCGGGGATGCAGCCCAGAGCAGATTGCCATTGCTTACGTTGCGACTTCACCTTTCCGCGCCCATGTCGTCTGTGCTGCGCGCGATGGCATGGAGGCCGCCGCGAATCTCCAGGCAGCGGAGATGGAACTCACCAGCGAAGAGCGTCAGTGGCTCGAAGATGGGGACCGGTAGCCAGGAAATCGTCCATCACAACTACGGTTCAGCGATGCCTAGGGCCGACGTCAACGGGATCGCTATCGAATACGACGTCCAAGGCGATGGTGAACCATTGCTCTTCGTCATGGGCCTTGGGGGCCAGTTGACTGACTGGCGAGACGAGTTCGTTGGCCTGTTCGTTGACAGGGGATTCAAGGTCATCCGCTTCGACAACCGCGATAGTGGTTTGTCTTCGCAGGGGACTTGGAAGCCACCCAACCAATCGACCATCATTCGCGCCCTCCTCACCAAACAACCGGTGAAGGGAGTGGCCTATTCCATGGTCGACATGGCGGACGATGCCGCCGGTCTGCTCGATTTCCTCGAAATCGATTCGGCCCACGTTGTCGGCCTCTCGATGGGCGGGATGATCGTCCAGGAGATTGCGCTCAACCATCCTGATCGTGTCCGGACCATGTGCTCGATCATGTCGAACACTGGTGACCGCCGAAATGGGGGCATTGCGGCCTCGCTGATGCCCAAGTTTGCATGGCGGCCAAAACCCACTCTGGATAACGCCGTCGAAGACAACGTCGAGGTCTTCCGCCTAATTTCCGGCCCCCTTTTCGATGCGGACGAGTACCGGCAGCATGTCCGACTCAATGTGGAGAGAAGTTTCGAACCCGAGGGGATGGAGCGGCAAATGGCCGCCATCTCCAGCACCCGTGATCGAACAAAACTGCTTGAAGCGGTTACAGCCCCGACTTTGGTCATCCACGGACTGGTTGATCCGCTCGTCAAGCCCAGTGGTGGTCTGACGACAGCCAAGGCGGTGCCGGGGTCACGGTTCCTAGGCATACCCGACATGGGGCACGACCTACCAGAGCAGCGTTGGTCGGAGATATGCGACGCCATCGTCGAGAATTGTCGACGCGCCAGCTAGCGCCATTGGCTCACCGGCCCAGACGAGATGGGCGTCTTCCTGATCTGTCATAGCGGCGAAGTCGTGGCTACAGAGACTGGTCAGGGATGGAAGAGATCCCCACCTGCTTGCGAGGTGTGCTCAGGCTCATGGGCTGGTTCGGTCAACGCCATTGCTTCAGAGGGCTGAGGACCTTGCGCCGCTCTGGCACCTGGTGGTCATGAACCCCCGGTGACCACCACGGTGGTCATGTCGCTGATGACCTTCCCATCAGCGTGGTAGTCCCTGTGGTCGTTTGCCGAAAGCGTGACCATGACCGTGTGGCTACCGTCGCTCAGGCCCGTGACGTGGTAGCTGGTCTCGGCGATCATCGCCACGGACGAGCCGTCGACCATCACATGCACGTGTCCCTCTCCGGGCTGGTGGTCGGCTCCTGCATCGGCTGGCACCAACTCCAGACCATGGACTTCGATGTCCAACATGATCCCGCCCGATCCGTCGGGTTCGGCGACGAGAGATACCTCAGGTCGAACCGAGAGGCCGGTCAGGTCGATAGCCGAGCCATGGTCATGGCTGTGGTCGCTGTGGTCGCCCATTTCCCCATCTGCCATGTCTCCCCCGCAGGAGGAAACACACGCCGTGACGACGGCTACGGCCAGTAGCAGTTTCGAGTTACCCACTTTTCACCGCCTGGACGGCGAAGAAGGAGGCCACGGTGGGCATCTCGGGTAGTGCCATTTCATAGTCCGAGGTGCGTATTCGTCCGGTGGCCACGCCAGCCACCACCTCCTGGTCAAAGCGGCTGGGCAGGTGGTTGGGGGCCAACGGGTGGGCGTCCTCGGCGTGGTACTGGACGATGAACAGCGTCCGGGGTGACGCGGACAGATTTGGGGCTGAGCCGTGCAGCACCCGGGCGTCCATGAGATACGCCGAGCCGACGGCCCCATGGCAGGTAACGGCTCGCTTCCGGGCCTTGGCTTCGATGTCGGGGCACACCGCGCCGGTGAACACCCCGTCGTGCCAGTGCTCCAGCAGCGGCCCCTTGTGGCTACCCGGCACAACCTCCAGTGGGCCGTTGTCGGAGCCGACCTCGTCGAGGTGGAACAGCACGGTGATCAGGTCGTCGTTGCTGAGTGGGCCGAACGGGAAGTCCTGGTGGTACTTCAGGTGGGTGGCCGTCCCAGGCAGCTTTGAGTTGATCTTGGACTCACGGAACCGCAGATTGGGACCGATCAACTGGGTCACGGCTTCCAGCGCCCGGTTGGAGCGCATCGCGTCGAGGTAGACGTCGGACACCTCGATGGGCGAGGCGATGCGGCGAAGGCCCGGGCTTTCAGCGGTATGGCCGGGCTCGACGTCGAACCGGGGGCGCCCGTCGAAGGTTTCGCCGTACGGCCCCGCATGGGAGCGGCTTTCCTCGGCCCAATCGTCGAACACCGTTCGAAGGTCGGACACCTGCTGCGGGGTGAGCGCGTCCTCTAGGTACAGGTATCCGTCGGCCTCGTACTGGCTGACCTGCTCCGCGGAGAGCACCGGCGTCGAGGGTTCGGGCATCAGCCGCGGAGCGTAATGGTCTAGACGAGTCCCTGGCCGAGTTTTGGTCGAGCTGATCCGGTGTGAGACTGCCGGATGCGCACCCGTCTGGTCCTGTTGGTCGTGGCCTGCATCGTTGCGGGGGCGTGTTCTGACGACGTCGAGCCCGAACTGGCTGCACCGACAACCACTGCTGTGCCGACCAGCACCTACGACGTCGACGAGGCGATGGATGGTGTTCGCGAGGATGTCGTACGTCTGGTCATGGAGCGTGATGGCCTGGATCGGGAGGCTGCTGAGGTTCGTGCCGACGAACTCATGGAGCGCGGCGTGGATACCGAGGTTGTCGACCAGCAGTTCTCCCTCTTTGCCAACTGGATGGATAATCACCAGTCGCATCCCGTCCTGGGCCGACACTGGACCGAGGACGAAGCCGAGTGTGCCGTGGTCACCATGATCCAGGTAGAGGGGACCGGCCGGACCGGTGCGCTCATGAACGGCGCCTCAGTGGGTGGCATGGCCGTCGAGGACGCTCTGTCCCTGGTGCAACCCGTGGGTTATTGCACCGACCTTCTGGCATTGATGAAGGCCGACATGGTCGGCCTCGGCGTCCCACAGGACCCCGATTGCTTACTGGCCGGCTTAGTCGAGGAGGACGTCGCCAAGTGGTTCGTCGCCCTCTTCATGTACGGCCGTGAGGGGTTCAATACTGCGATGGGCGAGGACCTCGACCTGACCTGCCCGGCGGGTTCCTGACCGCTTCGTCTCCGGGCCGACCGGCTACCACCGTCGTTACGAGGGTGGGCGTCAGGGAGTGAGCGCCATTCCGTCGCCGCCCGGATCGGCGGCCCCGGACAACCCACTGGGTCCTACGGCGATGGCGTGCACCCGGGCGAACTCGTAGCTGCCGGGCCAACGGACCACCTCGTAGCCGTCGGCCTCCAGCTCTCGGGTCACCGACCGGGGGATTCGGTTGCAGACGTCGATGGCGTCACTCGTGGCCGAGAACCGAGGGGCCGAGATTGCTTCCAGCACCGGCATGTTGAGGTCGACGACGTTGAGGATCACCTGGAGCACGCCCATGGCGATCTGGGTGCCCCCGGGAGCGCCGACCACGAACCGCAACGCTTCGCCGTCTGGGAGTCCTCGGTCCAGGAGGAGGGTCGGGCAGAGCGAGGTGAAGCGACGCTTGCCGGGGGCCAACGAACCGGGTCGCCCTGGACGGGGGTCGAACACCCCCATGCAGCCGTTGTACATGAAGCCCAGACCCTCGGTGACGACGCCGGACGGCATGCCCAGCGAGTGGGTCATCGACATGGCGTTGCCGTCGGCGTCGACCACGCAGACGTGCGTGGTGTCAGGCGGCTCACCAGCCATGCGATCCACGTGGGCGCGCTCGCCTGCTGTGATGCGCTGGGCCAACTCGGCAGCGTGGTCGGTCGACAACAGCCGGTCCAGTGGCACGTCGACGAAGGCTGGGTCTCCTACGTGGGCGTCCTTATCGGCTGTGGCCCATTTCATGGCCTCGGCCACCGTGCGGACGTATTCGATGCTGTTGTGCCCCATGGTCCCCAGATCGAAGTGGCCGAGGATGTTGAGCATCTCGGCCACCATGACTCCGCCGCCGGGCGGTTGGTTGGTGGCCACTTCCAGTCCCCGATAGGTGGTCCGCAGCGGATCTCCCCAGACGGTCCGATAGTCATCGAGGTCGGTGGCGGTCAGCAGGCCGCCATTGGCAGCCATGTCGGCGTCGATCTCCGCGGCGATCCCGCCCCGGTAGAACTCGTCCGCGCCACCTTCGGCGATGCGGGTCAGAGTCCGGGCTAGATCGGGATTGCGGAGCGTCTCACCGATTCGTCGAAGCGACCCGTTCTCATCGAAGTAGATGCGGCGCCCGGCCGGGGTGTGAGCCAGACGTCCGACGTTGTCGGCTCGGCCGAGCGTGGCGCCCTCCTGCCACCAGTGAGACACCGACGGCCGGATCGCAAAGCCGTCGGCGGCCCAGGCAATAGCCGGAGCGACTACATCAGCCCAGTCGAGACGGCCATACCGGGTCTGCGCTTCGTGGTAGGCCAGTAGCGAGCCGGGCGTGGTGATCGACTGGTAGCCAACGTCGTTGACATTGCCATCGATGATGAATCCGAACCCGTCTCGGGTCTCCCCGACCAGCAGGTGCTCCCACATGTCGGGGCGTACGGCAGCCGGCGAAGTGCCGTGGAAGTCGACACAGGTGTGGACAGTCTCACCAGAATCGGCGCCCGGACGGCCGGCAGGCAGGAACAACTGTGCGCTCCCGAATCCGGCTATGCCACACATTTGGGGATCGACCACGCCGGCCACTAGGGCACAGGCCACCGCGGCATCCACCGCGTTGCCGCCGGCCCGCAGCGCGTCGACGCCGGCCTCCACCGCTTCCGGTTGAGCGGCCACCACCATCCCGGTCCCGAATGGACTCATCCTCATGTCCCCTCGTAGGTGGTCAAGGATGCTTGATCCTTGCATGGGACCGGTTGGGTAGAAACGCCCAGTGGTCCGCATGGCAGGCTGTCTCGGTCAACAGAGGGGGCCGGATGAAGCATCGGGGCAGTCGTAGGCGGTGCTTGCGAGCTGCGATCTACTTCAGGAGGGAACGCCATGACTATCGAACGTGAGATCTCAGTAGCGGCCGACGCCGAGGCGGCCTCTCGGTTCGCTTCCTACGACACCCAGGACATCTGGCAGAAGGACAAGGACCACTTCGTCCACCCGTGGACCGACTTTGCCACCTTCAAGGAGCAGGGCTCGCTTGTCGTCGCAGAGTCCGAGGGCGCCTACATCTATGACAGCGACGGCCGCCGCTACCTCGACGGCATCGGCGGCCTCTGGTGCGTGAACACCGGCTACGGCCGAAGTGAGATTGCCCAGGCCATGGCCGACCAGGCCACGAAGATGACCTACTTCTCGTCGTTCGGACACCACACGACCATCCCGGTGGCCGAACTTTCGTCGGTGTTGGCCCGCCTCGCCCCGGGACCGCTGAACCACGTGCTCTACGGCTCCGGCGGGTCGATGGCCAACGACACCGCGGTGCGCCTCATCCACTACTACTTCAACATGCTCGGCAAGTCCGAGAAGAAGATGTTGATCACCCGCACCAACGGGTACCACGGGTCCACCTACATGGCCATGTCGTTGACCGGTGTGGAGTACGACCACATTGGATTCGACGTCATAGGTGAGCCGCTCATCCAGCGGGTGTCGGGTCCCGACCTGTACCGACGACCCGAGGACACAACACCGGAGGAGTACGGGGCGCAACTGGTTACCGAGTTCCGGGCCAAGGTCGAGAGTCTCGGCCCAGAGAACGTGGCCGCCTTCTTCGCCGAACCGATCATGGGTGCCGGCGGCGTGCTCATGCCGCCCCCCGGGTACCTGCCGGGCATGCGCGAAGCCTGTACCGAGTACGGGATCCTCTACGTATCCGACGAGGTGGTCACCGCCTTCGGGCGCCTCGGCCACATGTTCGCCAGCGAGGACGCCTTCGGGATCGTGCCCGACATCATCTCGTCGGCCAAGGGCCTGACCTCGGCGTACGCCCCGCTGTCGGCCACCATCATCTCCGACGAGATCTACGACGTGATCAGCGTTCCACAAGCCGAGGGGTCGGTCTTCGCCCACGGGTTCACCTACTCGGGTCACCCGGTGTGCTGCGCCGCTGCACTCGAGAACATCGCCATCCTCGAACGCGAGGACATCTGCGGGCACGTCCAGCGGGTCGGCCCGTACTTCGGTGAGCAACTGGCGACGCTGGCGGACCTGGGGATCGTCGGTGACGTCCGGGGCAGCCACTTCATGCAGTGCGTGGAGAACGTGGCCGACAAGGAGACGAAGGAACTCTTCGACCCGTCGGTCCACGTGGGTGACCGGGTGGCCGCCGCCTGTGAGAAGCGGGGCCTAATCGTCCGACCCATTGCCCACCTGAACGTGATGTCGCCCCCGTTGGTGCTGTCCGTCGAGCAGATCGACTGGATGGTCGAAACTCTGCGCGAGGGCATCATCGAGGTCCAGGCCGACCTGATTGCCGAGGGGCTCTGGTCGCCGGAGTGACCGGGTTTGAAGTCGGCACCGCCGACGCAGGAAGCGAGGTCCCCGTAGGCCTTTACCGGGGGCGTCGGCCTCGGGGGCCGTCCTGGGAGGTGCTGGACGACTTCGAGCGGTTCAGCCAGGTCGATGACGTGTTCAACCGGGCTTTCTGGGACCCGGAGATCGCCACCGACGAGGCCCGTCGGTTCTTCAGCTCATATCGGGAGGACCTCCTTGAGTGGCGCAACGCTGCCGGCTTCGGCCAACGCGACTATGCGATCCGCAACGCCGCTTGGCACGTAGTCGGGGTGTTCTCCGAGATGCACGACGCCGATGACCTGCGTGACGGCTTTCTGAGTCCGTTGAGTCAACTACGCGACGGGCCTGACGAACGCTTCGATCTGGGGTCACCGGTTGAGGCGTCGGCCACCGTGAAACAGGTGGCCACTGTGTTCGGGGCCGACCTGGTTGGGATCTGTGCCAACGACGACCGGTGGCTGTACAGCGAGCGGTACGCCCGGCGTGCCAACGAGGGTCGACCGTTGGGCCTGGACGGGGACCTGGGCAATGTCATCGTGGTGGGCCAGGCCATGGACCGCGACCTGGTCGACACCGTGCCGTCGGCCTTGTCTGGAGCGGCTACCGGGCTTGGGTACTCCAAGGACGTGATGGTCCTCCTGTCAACTGCTCAGTGGCTTCGAAACCTCGGCTACCGGGCAGTGCCGAGCCTGAACGACACCGCTCTGGCCATACCGCTGGCAATCCAAGCTGGGCTCGGCGAGTACGGACGCCACGGGCTGGTGATCACTCCCGAGTTCGGTCCACGGGTCCGCTTCGGGAAGATCTTCACCGATGCTCCGCTGCACCACGACTCACCGGTCCAGTTCGGGGTTACGGAGTTCTGTGAATCGTGCCGACGCTGCACCGAGGCGTGTCCGCCGGGAGCGATCGCCGACGGCGCGCCGACCTCGGTGAAGTTGAACCGGTCGACCATTGGTGGTGTCCGGAAGTGGACGACCGACGGGGAGAAGTGCTTTTCGTACTGGGCTCAGATCGTCAGCGACTGCATGATCTGCGTTCGGGTTTGCCCGTACAACAAGGACTTCAGCCGGTTCCGCCACCGTATCGGCCGCCGCCTGGCGGCGACCCGGCTTCGGGGGCTGATGCTGTGGCTGGAAGGCCGGATGGGCTATGGGAAGCGACTCAGGCCCCGCGATTGGTGGGCGGGACAGGACGGGAGGCCCACCTGATCGAAGATTTCTCGCGCTAGCGGGTGGAAAGCATGGGCATCCTCTGTAGATTTAGTCTTTATGATGTAAATACCATGTCATATACTATGTCAGTACGATACATAGTAACCACCAGGCGACAAGGCTGCCGCAGTGAGCGATCTAAACGACCAGAACGAAAATCCCGATGAGGGCCACGACGAGGAGTTCGACGACATCGTCTCAGGGCTCGAAATGTCACACCCTGACGAGTTCACCGAGGCCTCTGAGGACGCCCCTCCCCGGGAAGACGGCGACCAGGCCGAGGCCGGCGACGAGGGCGAGGGATCGTGGGAGTCCTATCCCCGCGACGAGTTCTGTCCCGGCGCCGTGCTGCCCGATGCCTGGGCTCCCGGGCGGTTCCTCGCTGGGTGCGATCTCACGGAAATCGTCCTCCACAGGGCGTTTCTGCGCGGTGCCTTTCTATTTCGCGCGCGCCTCTCGAACGCCGACCTCTCCGAATCCGACCTCAGGGGTGCCGACCTCAGGGGTGCCGACATGGCTGGCGCGAACCTCCGGGGAGCTGATCTGGCCCGTGCAGGGCTCGTCAATGCCGATCTTTCCGGTGCGGACCTTTCCGGTGCGGACCTCTCCGGCGCCGACCTTCGTGGAGCCAACCTCATGGGCGCCACGATTCACAGGGCGCGTCTCACGAACGCCGTACTCGATGGTGCCTGCCTTCACGACGCAGACCTACGGCGGGCATCGCTCTACGGGGCCAGCGCCGTCGGGGTTCTCGCCGACGGTGCCGACCTGCGTCATGCCGACCTGTACAGCGCACACCTCGAAGAGGGGGTCTTCTTTCGAGCCGACTTCCGTCATGCGAACCTGGCCGGCATCAACGCCTACCGGGCGAAGTTCACCGGAGCCGACTTCCGGGACGCCAATCTCCGGGGGGCAATCCTCCACCGGGCAGACCTCACTGAGGCTGACCTCACCCGAAGCCGCCTTTTCGGCGCCGACCTGACCCACGCTCAACTCGTGTCAACGGACCTCACCCGAGCGAACCTCCGACGGGCGTCATTGGATGGCGCTGACCTCAGCAGGGCCCGACTGGTGGATGCCGCGCTCCACCGGGCGACGGCCGACGACTCCTCGTCCTGGCCGAGGGGTTTGGATCTCGACGAGGCCGGCGTGGTTGTCCTCTGACGGACCAGTCTCAAGCTGACGTGATCGCAGACAGCGAAGCAAACAAAGAAGGGATGGACACATGTCCACACTGACACTGGGGGTCGACGAAGACCTCGAGGCGGCGATTGAACGCCTCAAGGAAGCATTCACCAAGGACCCGGCGGCACCTGTAAAGCGACCGCGGATCTCGGCCACCGGTTCGGCCACTCGTCGTAGGCTGCCCGATCGGGCAGTCATCGAAGTGGGCGTCGAAGGCGATCGTGCGGACACCGCCGCCAATGCCCGGAAAAATCTCGCTGGCCGTGTCGAGGAGATGATGGGGTTCGTAAAGGGGTCGGACTGCCGGCCAGCGGCACCGGCGCGATGTCAAAAGACGAGCGTCGGCGAGGGGGACGAGAAGGAGGAGTGGTTCACCGCTACGACCACGGTGGTCCTGCGCCTCGAGCCTGAAGACTTCCTCAAGGCCCTAGAGCTCCTATGCCAGGGATTCACTCTGGCGGCGCCGACCTACGAGTTCGATCCGCCGGCACCCCTAGGCTCCGACCTCCATCGGGAGGCGGCGGCCGACGCCCGCTCGAAGCTCGAGGCCACCGCTGAGGCCGCCGGCTTCCGGCTGGGCGAGGTGATCGTCGCCAATATTCTAGATTCCGACACCGACCAGGAACCGAGTCGACCGCTACTGCAGGCCGGCATGGGCTTCGGTGTGGACGACGGCATGCGGTGGGATCTGAAGCCCCAGTTCGCGAATATGATCCCGAGCTTCAATATGAGCCTTTCTCTTCCTTGGCGCCACAAGGATGAGGCTTCGATCGGACCTGCGGAACCGGTGATCGAGCATCTCGAGCCCGAAGTCGACAAGAAGGTCATCGACTTCCTGAAGAGCGAAATCCCAGTCCAAGCCACCACGGTCAACGTCGATCTGACCGTCGAGGTCCTGCCTCTTGGCTGAGACGATCGGCGGATGACGCCCTCGGTCGGTATCCGGTCGCTGGGACCGGCCCGACCGGGGCTCCGTCAGGCGCGGGTACCGCTGAATGAGGCGGTGCCGAACGCTCCTAGCTTGGCCTCCCCGGTGATCGAGTCGCCATTGACCGTGGCTGTGGACTCGACCTTGATGGGCATGGGCGACGTCATGTTCAC
>Ga0206683_10002522_pt1 | contig 12315 bp, 8 predicted proteins | sample M280m12015metaG_FD_155483 | JGI IMG/M metagenome (GOLD analysis project Ga0206683, IMG submission 155483) | Ammonia-oxidizing marine archaeal communities from Monterey Bay, California, United States - M2 80m 12015 | ecosystem: Environmental > Aquatic > Marine > Intertidal zone | place: USA...
TCCAACAGGAAATCCATCTGATTTTCTTGTTAGAGGAGGCAATGCATGATAAGCCCTAAAAATATAAGTCGAACCATCGACTAAACAAATATGTTGGTTATTTTTATTCATAGTGATTCTTTAATTAATATTATGACATTAAGTTTAATGTGGTAAAAGAGAGAATATAATTAAAAAAGAATTTATGATCAAAATGTCAGCAGAAAATCTTCCAGAAAATGCAATTAATATAAAAGATCTTAAGAAAGAATATAAAAATCCGAATGGAAAAGGGACATTTTTAGCTTTAGATTCAATTTCAGTTACTATTCCGAGAGGCTCAATATTTGGCTTACTTGGTCCCAATGGCGCAGGTAAATCAACATTTATTAATATTTTAGCAGGTTTAGCAATTAAAACATCTGGAGAGGCAGTTATTTGGGGTAATGATATTGATAAACATCCAAAAGCTTCAAGGTCTTCTTTAGGTGTAGTTCCTCAAGAATTAACAATTGATCCTTTTTTTAGCCCAAAAGAATCTCTTGAGCAGCAAGCAGGATTATATGGGGTAAGGCCTAAAGAAAGAAATGTAGATTATATATTAAAGATGTTAGATCTAGATGATAAAGCTGAAGCTTATTCAAGAACATTATCTGGAGGTATGAGAAGAAGGTTACTCGTTGCTAAGGCAATGGTTCACAGGCCTCCTATCCTTATCCTAGATGAACCTACAGCGGGAGTTGATATCGAATTACGACAACAACTTTGGCATTATGTAAGGAAACTTAACGAAAATGGAACAACTATAATTTTAACTACACATTATTTAGAAGAGGCTGAAGAATTATGCGATACAATAGCTATTCTTGATAACGGTAAAATAGTAAGATGTGCTCCTACTCAAGAGCTTTTGGAGGATGTTGATTTAAAGACTATAACATTAAAGGCATCAGGGCATTTAGATATAAATAATGAAACCTTAAAAAAGATGAAAGCGAATGTAGATAATAATATTATTGAAATCCATTTTAATCCTAAGGTTGGGAGTTCTAGAGAAATTCTGGCAGAAGTAGAAAATTCTGGTGTTGTTGTCTCAGATTTTGAAGTCAAAGGATCTTCACTTGAAACAGCCTTTCTTTCAATAACTTCCAAAAAATAAAAGTGCGACAATTACTGCCGCACTTAATTATTAGTAAACTATATTTTTAGAATTTGGCGCCAAAAGATATACCAATCATTCTAGGGTCTATCATAAAGTCATTTCTAAATCCGCCTGACGCTTCGGCAGTAAAGTAATGACCTGTAATATTGTCATCATCCATCAAATTTTGACCCCATATTCTTACATACCAAGGTTGAGTAGTTGATTGGAATATAATTTGGGCATTTACAACATCCCAAGCATCAACCACATCTCTAGGTACATTATAAAGGCGAGAGTAGAAATCATCCTGCCAGTAATAGTCAATACGTGAAGTAATTGCCATATTTTCGAGTTGTGCAGTATATTCTGCTCCTACATGTACAGTTACAGCAGGCGCTTGTACTAACTCGTGACCGCTAAGGTCATATTCAGGCTCGTAGAAACCACCTAAACCTGCAGCTGTTAATTTAGCATTCATGACTGCACAATTACCTAATGTTGGAAGGGCTCCCATACCACCTATTTGTACTAATGGATTAACAGTGCCAGTTGGATCAGCAGAGTTAATATTATCAACAGACAATGTTTTTGGCGCTGCAATCATATCCATTGCACCAGCAGCAGGATTTAAATTTAATACTCCTGTTGCTACACCATAAAGAACAGAGTCTCTTTTAAATCCACATGTTGCTCCGTTTGTATAATCTTTAACCAACCACCCTGAAGTATCTCCTTGATTTCTTTTAACTTTATCAAGTGGGTTAAGAGAAAAGGTGTTATTGGCAACTTCCGTTTCAAGTAAGGATACTTGAGCATCTAAACGTAGTCCTGGAACGCTTGCAGGGCTCCAGAAAAATTCTGCCTCCAAACCAGTCATTTCAGCATCAATATTTTCATTCACTGAAGTTCTAGCAATAATTTTAGAAACTTGTAAACCTTGATAGTCATAAAAGAAAGCGGTTAAATTTGCTATTAAAGTATTATCAAGAAGAACATTTTTCATTCCAATTTCGTAAGCATCAAGAAATTCTGGTTCTGTTGTTTGAGCAACACCTGCAAATAATGTTGGATCTACTGGAGGATTAAACGCACCTGGTCGATATCCTCGTGACCAAGTTGCATATACTAATGTTGAATCTGTACCTGCAAGATCAGGTGACCAGTCAATACCAATTTTTCCAGTTACCTCTTCCTCTGTAAAGGTATTACTTATACCTTGAAGACGTCTTTGTTCAGCTAAACCAGGAATTGGTTCATAAAGACCTGAAGAAGCAAGACCAATTATAACAGGTACCAAATTAGGATCGGAAGTCTGAACAGCAAGAGTTACTGGATCACCTACTCCTGTACCACCAGCAAGAATTGCAGAATTAAAAAGAAGTTGTCTATCATTAACAGTTTTCTCGGATTCATTCCAACGAGCGCCTATAGTTAATTTAAGGTCTTCTCTAGCCTCATAATAAACTTCAGCAAATACACCTTTTCTTTCCAACTCATAAGGATTTGTTTCGTTCCTATAATGAGAAGGATAAAGTTTTAATCCTGCTAAAATAGGAGCAATTGCAGCAGCATCAGCCCCAGAGAAATACACATCATAAACTCCTCCGCTTTCGTATTCTGCAACATTAACACCAGCAACAAAATTAACTGGCCCGTCAAAAGATGATTGAACAGTTATATCAGCATATTTAGATTCACTTGATCCAAATGAAGTATCATAAGCAAAAGCATAATCGTAATAACCTTGAACAGCATTACAAAAGATGCCACAGGCAGATTCAGTATAAGCTGATATTGGAATTATTCCATCTGGGAATGCAGCATTACCTGATGCAACGAGAGGGTTTGTATTATTAGGATTATATTTTGCAAGTTTGGCAGTGCCATCGTTGTTATTATAATCTTGTTGAGAAAATACTGAAGTTTCATGGTAAAGAACATTTGCTTTAATAGTAAAGTTTTCTATGGCATCAGTTTGAATACTTAATAAATATCCATCTTCAGAAGCCTTATAAACAGGATCCATATTTTGGTAAGTGGAGCGTGCTTCTTGGTTTCTTGGAATTTTATTCATGTAATCCATAGGTGACCAAGTCATTAACCCTGCAATAGCAGCTACATCACCACCAAAAGTTGATGTCCCAGCTGGTCCTCCACGACCAAATTCGCTTGGATGACAACCATAAGCAGGAACTTCTGTAGATTTACACATTTGTCTACCGATACGGGAACGATTATCGTCTTCCTCAAAATTCCAATATGTAAATTTGGCGGTTGTATTTTCACTTAATTCCCCTTGAAGAGTAAATCGCCACGAAGTGATATCACGGCCATCAAGATCTTGGCCTTCTTTACCTGGGAAAAGGTTTTCTGAAAAACCATTTCTTTCAAGCATTAGACCAGCAACCCTAAGAGCTAGACCATCAGCAATAGGCATATTAATCATAGCTTTTACTTTTCTATGATCATAATCGGCTATTTCTAACTCAACGGAACTTTCAAATTCATCAGTTGGACTGGCAAATAACATATTAACACTACCACCAGTAGAATTTGCTCCATATAAAGTTCCTTGTGGACCTCTTAAAATTTCAACACGTTCTAAATCATAATATTCAGTTTCGAATATTCTTGTTGCAACTGGAACTTCGTTAATATGGAAAGCCACACCGCTATCGCCGGAAGCAGCAACGGTATAAGAGTTAACTCCACGAATAACAAAGTTTGATCCTGTAAAGTTACCTTTTGTAAAGGTAATATTTGGAGCATTAAACTGAATATCACTGAAAGTTTCTATTTGTTGTAATTCCAAGCTTCCTGCATCAAAAGCTGTAACAGCTATAGGAACATCTTGAATATTTTGTTCAGTTTTTTGCGCTGTCACGATAATTTCTTCAATTCCTACTCTTTCAAGGGCTTGAGAATTAACAACTCCATTTAAGAAAATTGGTATAAGAATAGCTGATATAGCTATCGACATAGTTTGTTTTAGCATTGATGGACTCCCCACATTTACATTTCCGTAATTATTATTCTTTTCTTAGTTAATAATAGAATACATATAAACAGAATTTATTCAATCAATACTTGAAATTAATATTATAAATAAAAATTTATATATGGATAAAAAAAGCGCGGAAAAACCGCGCTTTTAATTAATTAAGGTTATTAATCTTTAGAATCTTGCTCCAAAGCTAATACCAATCATTTGTGGATCAACTAAGAAATCATTCCTAAATCCACCAGAGGCTTCAGCTGTGAAGTAATGACCTGTAATATTGTCATCATCCATAAGATTTTGTCCCCAAATTCTAACATACCAAGGATTTACAGTTGATTGAATAATGATCTGTGCGTTTAACACATCCCATGCTTCAATAATATCTCTTGGATTATTATATATTCTTGAGAACATATCGTCCTGCCAGTAGTAATCAATTCTTGATACAATTTGAATATCAGCATTCTCAAAGTCAGCTGTATATTCTGCACCAAAATGAACTGTTGTAGCAGGAGACTGAACTAACTCGTTACCGCTTAGGTCATATACTGGCTCCCAGTAATCACCATAAACACCTGGAACACCAGCAGCTTTTAAACCAGCTAATTTTGCTTGGATTGATGCACAATTAGCTATTGTTGGTAAAGCTCCCGCGCCAATTTGTGCAATAGGGCTTACCAATCCAGTTGGGTCAGATGAGTCAAAGTTACTACCTGGACCTGCTGAAGGTGAAAGAGTTTTTGGAGCTGCAATCATATCAAGCGCACCAGCAGCTGGGTTAAGATTTAATGCGCCAGCGCCAATACCTATAAATAGATCTTGCTTCTTAAATCCGCAAGTAGCACCACTTCCATAATCTTTCATTAACCAACCTTCAGTATCACCTTTAACCTTACTAATTTTATCAAGTGGGTTAACTGAGGTAACACCATTAGCAATTTCGGTTTCCAGTAAAGACACTTGAAGATCAAGTCTAAGACCAGGAACAGCAGCAGGTGACCAGAAGAATTCAGCTTCAAGTCCTTGCATTTCAGCATCGATATTTTCATTCACAGATGTACGAGCAATAATTTTTGAAACTTGAAGACCTTGATAGTCATAGAAGAAAGCTGTTAAGTTAGCTACCAATGAATTATCAAGTAGAACATTCTTCATACCAATTTCATAAGCATCAATAAACTCAGGATCTGTTGTTTGAGGAACATTACTAAATAAAGTAGGATCGATTGGTGGATTAAACGCACCAGGTCGATAACCACGAGAAAATGTTCCGTATATTAATGTAGAATCAGTTCCAGCTAAGTCAGGACTCCAATCAAAACCAACTTTTCCAGTTACTTCTTCTTCAGTAAAGCTAGTAGGCACACCAAGTATATCTCTTTGTTGAGCAAGACCTGGAATCATAGGTAAAGTAGGTGCTCCTTGACCAGTTAACACAAGCCCAAGAGCTGGATCAACTGTTTGAACAGCTGCTGTTACTGGGTCACCAACTCTAGTACCGCCAGCAAGAATGATTGAGTTTACTAGATTTTGTCTATCTTTAACTGATTTTTCAGATTCATTCCAACGAGCGCCAATTGTTAATCTAAGATCATCCGTCGCATCATAATAAACTTGTGTATATAAACCTTTTCTTTCAAGTTCATAAGGATCAGTTTGGTTACGATAATGTGAAGGATATAGTCTTGGTCCCAATAGAGGAGATAAGGCTGCGGCTTCTGCAGTCGTCCAATACACATCGTAAATTGAGCTACTTTCCAATTCAGTAAAATTAACACCTGCTAAGAAATTAATAGGGCCTTCTAAATCAGAAGATACTGATACTTCGGCAAATTTAAATTCACTATTTGCAGCAGATGTATCATATGCCATTGCAAAATCATAATATCCTGAAATTGCATTACAGAAGATACCACACATACTTTCTGTATACGCAGAAACAGGAACAATACCATCTGGGAATGCCGCATTTCCTGGAGGAAGAAGAGGGTTTCCAGCATTCTCACCTAATTTTGCATATTTTTGACTTCCGTCTGTATTGTAATAATCTTGTTGAGAGAAAACGCTTGATTTAGAATAAGCTACGCGGGCATTAATTGTATAGTTTTCAATAATACCACTTTCAACTTCTAAAATATATGTATCCTCTGAAGCTTTATAAACCGGATCAATATTTTGATAAGTTTCTCTTAGATCTTGAGAACGACTTGAATTACCTGAAGCATAATCTAAAGGACTCCATGTATTTAAACCAGCGATAGCTCCCCATACACCTGAAAGATCTGATGCACCTTTAGGTTGACCATAACGGATTTCATATGGATTACAGCCATAAACAGGAGTTTCTGTTTCAGCACACATTTGTTTTCCAATACGGGCCCTGTTGTCATCTTCTTCAAAATTATAATAGGTAAATGTTGCTGTAGTATTTTCACTTAATTCAGCAGCTAAAGTCATACGCCAAGAAGTAATATCTCTTCCATCAATATCTTCACCTTCTTTTCCTGGGAATTGATTTTCTGTAAAACCATCTCTTTCTAACATCATACCAGCAATACGCATAGATACATTATCAGCAATAGGCATATTGATTACACCTTTTAATCTTCTATGGTTGTAGTCAGCAATTTCAATATCTACTGAACCTTCAAATTCTTCAGTAGGTCTAGCAAATTTCATATTCACAACACCACCTGTAGAGTTTGCGCCATAAAGAGTTCCTTGAGGACCTCTTAGTATTTCAACAGATTCAAGATCATAGTATTCTGTCTCAAACACTCTTGTTGGAACAGGAACAGAGTTTACATGGAATGCCACCCCGCCATCACCTGATGCCGCAACTGTACCAGAGTTAACGCCTCTGATAGTCATGTTTGCGCCTGTAAAATTACTTTTTGTAAAAGTAATATTTGGAGCATTAAATTGAAGATCACCGAAAGTTTCGATTTGTTGTAATTCTAGACTTTCTGAACTAAACGCAGAAACAGCGATAGGAACATCTTGAATGTTCTCATCTGTTTTCTGTGCGGTAACAATTATTTCTTCTATCCCGCCTCTTTCCAATGTTTGTGAATTAATAATACCTATAAAGAATATAGGAACCAAAATAGCTGTTATAGCTATAGATAAAGTTTTTTTAAACATTTAGTAAGCCTCCCTCATTTACGCTTTATCGCAAATATATTTATTATTATTTAGATTTACCAGACAATATAGGTCGAAACCTTTAATTCAATAAAAATCTTAAAAATTTTAAGCATATTTTAGGGGTGTATATATCAAAAATTATCAATAGTGTTTCAATATCGCAACATTTTTATTTAATCGATGATAAAATGTCACATTTACTATTATTTGCCCATTAATTATCAAACATGCAACATTAGTAAATATTTTCTATAAAGGATTAAAAATGCTTAAGACAATTATTATATTTTTATTATTTTTTAGCACTTCTATCTTTGCAGAGAACATCACAATTGAAATGTTAAATGTTAGAGCGGCAGATAAACAAAGTATGGTTTATTCAGCTGATGTTGCCAGAGTTCAAGTTGGGGATACCATTAATTGGACTCCAAAAGATAAGGGCCATAATGTTGAATTTGTTTTAGGACCCAATTCTGTAGAATTACCAAAAAAAAGCAGAATAAATAAAGAATTTTCTTATACATTTGAAACACCCGGGATTTATTTTTACCAATGTACACCACACAAAAGTATGGGGATGATTGCTATTGTAGTTGTTGGTGGTGATTTATCAAATCTTGATCAGATAATGAAAGTAAGGGTTTTTGGTAAAAGCAAAAGAAAACTAGAAGAAATATTATCTTTAATTTAAGTTTATTTCTTTAAGTCTAATTTTTAAGAAATCATCTGCAGTTATCGGTTCCATGTATTTATTTGGAGTCTTATCATCAATACAATTTGAAAGAGTTTCTATTAAATAATCAGGATTAAGGTGCAAAAAGAAAGGCATTGAGAATCTTGATTCATTTATTTTAGACTTTATTGGGTTGTTTACTCTATGAGTTGTAGATCTTAATTTATTATTTGTTAGTCTTTCAAGCATATCGCCAACATTACAAACAATTTTTTTAGAGCTCACTTTTACTGGCACCCATTCATTATTTTTATTAAGGGCTTCTAAACCCTCTTGTTCAGTACCTAAGAGCAAAGTAATTAAATTAATATCTTCATGGGCTTCCGCTCTTAGCCCTTTATCATTTTTGTTTAGTTTTGGATAATGGATTAAGCGTAGAATAGAATTTCCATTATTTATTTTATCATCAAACCAATTATTTTTTAGCTGTAAAGAAATGGCTATTACAGAAAGAATTTTCTGTCCTAATCTTTCTAACTCATTATAAAGCTCAATCAAAGAATTATTCATTTCATCAATTTCATTAATGCAAAGATTTTTTGGCATAACTTTTTCAAATTTTTTATCCCAATGAGATCTACCATGATGCCAAAATTCTTTTTGATCAGGAAAAACAGAATTTTTAGCAGTCTCTATTCCATAAGGCGTATAACCTCTTTGTCCTGCCCCTTCTTTAATAAAATATTTTAATTTGACTTCATTAGGAAGTTTGAAAAACATATTAGATAATTTTAAAACTTTTTTTATTAATTCTGTATTAAGGTCATGATCAGTAATAGAGAAGAAACCCACTTCTTTACAGGCTTGCAGAATCTCTTTTGCGATTGAGGTTTTTCTTTTTGTAAAATCTTTAATTGATATTTCTGGTATAGATTCCATTTTATTTCATAATTTTAGAGGACAAAATCATAAGCTTTTTGCCTTCATAACAAATCCACCTAAAGGAGTTTCAATAATAACCTTAACTGGTAACCATAAATTTTCTTTTTCTAAGAATTTATACCAATATTTAACTGATCCGGGTTTAGAAACTTGGTCAAGAAAATCACTTTCTTTATAACCTACTATTGGATCGAAGTAGCCTATACATTTAATAGAGTTATATTTTTCATTTCCTATTTTTATATTTACAGCTTTTCCGGGTTTTACAAATCTTGTTTTAAAAGCTCTAATCCCATCAAAACCATGAGATGTATACTTGCAGGGATCATTATATGACCCATGAATTAGTAATGCGCTATAAGGGTCATTACTATTCTCCCCATATGTTCTCATAAATTTTTTTGAAGGTTTTTCATTTTCTTCGTAATCTGGATCAGCTTTTAATTCTATTGGAATTCTATTAATATAATTTATTTCTCCTTTTCTAAAACCACCTCGACTCGTTTCATATGAGAAATTATAATTATCTGGGATTAATGAATTGCCAATAATTTTTCCTGAGCTCGTAGATAATGAAGTAAATTTAATAAAAACATCGATGATACCGGCAGCCTCGACTTTTGACTTTAATAGCCAAACTTCTTCTTTAGATTTTATTGTAAAATTAACATCTGCAATTTGGATTCCTCCAATATTTACATAGTAATCAATACTTCTTTCAGCAAAAAGATTTGAGGAAAAAATAGATAAGTAAATAGATGAAATCACATAAAGAAAAATTTTCATAATAATTAATCTCGTTTTTTATTTACCAGTAAATTTTGGAGCTCTTTTTTCAATAAAGTGATTTACACCTTCTCTGAAATCTTCAGATGAGAAACTTTCTTGCATTTCATGATCGCCAACTGATGCGGCTTCATTTAGATCTTGAAAAAATGCTTTATATATTTGAGCTTTCATTACAGCGACTGATCGAGGTGATGAAGTATCGGCTAACATTTTTACATACTCAAGAGTTGAATCCATAAATATTTCTTTTTTGAAACATTTATTAACTAAACCAATTTTTTCAGCTTCTTCTGCAAGGAAAACTCTTCCTGTAAATAAGACATCCATTGAATGAGCGTGGCCAATTAATCTGGGTAATATCCAACTAATACCATGTTCAGCTATTAATCCTCTTTTAGCAAATGCAGTGGTAAATTTAGATCCTTCTGCTGCAAATCGTAAATCACAGAATAAAGTCATGACAAGCCCTATACCAGCGCAAGGACCATTTATTGCTGCAATTATTGGCTTTCTGCACATAGCCATAAACCCGAAACGTGTTTTATAATGCTCTTCTATTTTTGGTCCAAGCTTTTCTATAGGTAGTTCTTCAGATTCTTGAGGTTTGGGAGTTATTGTCTTGCCTTTTGAGGTATTCTTAAGGTTATCCATATCAGCGCCAGCACAAAATCCCCTTCCTGCACCAGTTATAATAATTGCATTAATCTTATCGTTTAAATTTATCCTATTAATGCCTTCTTTTAAGCCATAATAAATGTTTTCATTGTAAGCATTTAATTTATCAGGTCTGTTTAAAGTTAATATGGCAATATTATCTATTTCAGAATATAAAACCTCATCATTATTTGAATTTATGGGTTCACTCTTCATTATATAGCTCCATTGATTTAAATTATTTTTAGTTTTTTTTAAAATACTTTAATAAAGGATATATGACTATGAATTATAAAGCAATTATATGGGATTTTGGAGGAGTAATTACCTCAAGTCCTTTTGAAGCGTTTAATGATTTTGAAAAAAAGAATGATCTTCCGCTTGATCTTATACGCAATATTAATTCTGAAAATCCTGATAAAAATGCATGGGCAAAATTTGAAAGTAATATAGTTAGTATAGAAGAATTTGATGAACTTTTTTATCAAGAAGCCATAGCCAAAGGATATGATGTGAAGGGAAAAGAAATTATTAAACTTCTATCAGGTTCAATTAGAAATAATATGGTTGAATTCCTAAAAGAGTTAAAAGGGACATATAAACTTGGTTGTATTACTAACAATGTTAAGCCATTAGAAAAAGATATTAGAGAAGATTCTAATGCCGTTGCTTCAAAGGAAGCTATGCTTTTGTTTGATCATATAATTGAATCTTCAAAAGTTGGGATCAGAAAACCAAACCCTGAAATTTATAAAATGTCATGTAATGCCTTAAAAGTTAATCCAAGTAATTGTATTTATCTAGATGACTTAGGAATTAACTTAAAGCCAGCAAGAGAATTAGGAATGACCACGATTAAAGTAATTGATCCTGAAGAGGCTATTAAAGAGGTTAGAAATCTTTTAGAATAAGTGCTTAATTATATAATTGTTTAATGGTTAAAGAAAAAAAATATTCAACCGATTTAGGTTTAGGCGTTAGATTAAAAACTATTATCCTTTTAAGATCTATTGCGGTAGTAGGGCAGCTGCTGACATGTATTATTATAGGAAATTTCTTACTTTTTAATCTTCCTTTAATTGAGGTTTATTCAACAATAATTGCTTTGGCATTATCAAACTTATTATTATTTCTTGTATATTCATGGAACCAAAGATTAAGTGAAACAACAACTACAATTGTAATTGCAGCAGATATTATTCAACTGGCATTGCTTATTTATTTTACTGGAGGTTTATCTAATCCTTTTGTGATGTTATTTATAGTCCCGATCGCTATATCAATAGATAATTTACCTATTAGATCATCAATTATTTTAATAATATTAACTTTAATATCTGTTTCTATTTTGGGTTTCTATAATTATCCTCTAATGCAAGATGATGCATCTTTTCTTGTAAATCCTGATATTTTAAATATTGGGATTTGGTTTTCTCTAATAGTTACCATCCTTTTTCTTTCTCTTTATGTTGGAAGATTAACAAATGAATCAAGGGAAGTTTCTAGAGCATTAAAAATAACTGAAGAATTATTATCTAATGAGCAGAATTTATCTTCTTTGGATGGTCTTGCAGCGGCCGCGGCACATCAATTAGGCACTCCATTAGGAACAATAAACCTTATAGCTGGAGAGCTTTTAAATAATGAAAAACTTTCTAAAGAAGGCGAGGATGACTTAAAAATTCTTCTTAAAGAAATATCTAGATGTAAAAATATTATAGGATCTTTAGGTGAAAAATCTTCTCTAGATGACGATATTGTAAATAAAATAGAACTTCATGCCTTATTAGAAGAACTAAGTGAATTTATAAGGGTTAAAGGAATTAAAACAAGCATCATTTTTAATGAAGATGATACTAGCTTAAAGAATTTTAATATTGAAAGACGATCTGAATTCTTATTAGGTTTATCAAATATTATAGAGAATGCCGCAGAGTTCGCTAAAGAGAATGTTTTAATGAGAATATCGAGTGTTGATGATTACAT